>JGI24142J45722_1000267_pt1 | contig 31588 bp, 29 predicted proteins | sample BarGraIncu00431A_FD_45722 | JGI IMG/M metagenome (IMG submission 45722) | reverse complement strand
TTCCTTATAGTTAGATTTGGACAAGAACTACTCCACCTCTAATTATAAGGCTTTTTTACGTTAAAATAAAGGATAATTGGCATATTATCGTCATTTATCGCAGTTATACACGATATATCGTGGCAAGTTCTTACTTGACATATAATCACCAAATTAATGCAATGCTAGTGATATGGGAGAAATAATTGAAATCCACTTGTTCATCAAACAAGTGGATTTTTGTGGTTTTTTTACATTATTTTTTATAAGACGAGAAAAAATCATGAGCAAAGTTTGCTCCCTTTCCTATCACAAGACCCGTTGTTATTATACCAATCACAGGGTGCGAGATGTTCACATTGAGTAGTTCAAAGGCATTAATATTCGTCTGAAAAGCAAGTAGTAAACCAAAAGCTAAACTCAATAATTCCAAAGTAAGGGGCTTAAAGTTATCTGGTAAAAAGGGAATGGCATAAACAATATCTTTAAAGATTTCAACTAGTTTCTCCACTACAACGGATAGTAAAAATACTAAAGCAAGCCCACTCATGTCAACACCCCTTATAGATCCGACTTCTCCTTCCATTCCATTATATTCCATATATTTAAGGACGTTCACACAAGTCCTTTAGATCTGAGCCTGAAACCAAACCATCAGAGAATTAGGAAACTGACAACGATAAATTAAGCGTACATAACGGAGAAAATGATTGGGGGTGAAAACCTCAAGTGCTCCCGGCAATAGATCGCGTTCCAAATCATCTGCTGTCCAGATTGCTCCATCCGGGCTGATTTGTAATTGTACTAAGACGACTTCTGCGCCAGTATTATGAACTGCATAAGAATACACACTCACTTCCGACACATCCTTCGGGATGCTTGAAACGAAGACATTAGAGGCGGTCATTGTCTCTATACTTTGGACATACTTTCTTCCAGACATCTTAATTTGAACTAAGCCATCCGGCGTTGGTGCAATAGGATTTCCATTACTACCATAAATCCTTACACCATCACGACAAGGCGTCAAATCGCGCAAGTCAGCTTTTATGGGTGTTCTTACCTCGACGGGTATGGGAAGAGGGCTAACTAATCTTACAGAGACAGGTGATTCAATCTTCCCAATGGAATCCACGTGACGGACATATATTTGCCCCTTTTCGTCAAGCCGTAAGGCTCGCTTTGGGTAGAGCCTCGAGCCTTGAACCTGGTGAATACTAATAATTCCCTCACCGCAATTCCAACCTCAACTAGAATTCCTGTCACACCTACGGACGTGGAAAAAACCCACATATATTCTTCCGGCTCTAAGCCCGGTCGTGTGGAAAATAAATATTGCTTCACAGTAACAGCACCCAGATATATTCTAATATAGCAAGGAATTTCCGGTGACTCCGTCTGAAGAATCGTTCTAATTTCCCACCTCTGATCTTCTCCAGCAGAGATCACGACGCTATTTTCTAGAATAATACCCGCTCTGGGCCCTGACGGATGAACAATCTTAATAGCTCTTGGCCCATCTGCGGTGCCAACCCACTCCCACTTTGTTGCCGTATCGCCGCCTTTTTGAACCCATCCGTCCGGAAAGTCAGGCTTACTTTCTTGCCACAACAAGAAATGACTATTATAGACTTGGTTTGTTTCAGTCATTTCCTCCCCCACCCTTAAGCACATGATAAAGAAGCATAGTTTAATTATATGTTATGTAAACATGCTTAATTTTGCGCCTGAACCCAGATTCTCAACGTGGTTAACCCCTCCGTCCCATAAGATAACCTTGTATATCGCAGAAAATTTTCAGGTACTATAATGATTAATTTTCCAGGATTCACCTCTAATTGATGACCCTCTCCCGCCCAATGAATACCGTCCGGGCTAAGCTCTGCCTGCACGTAGGCGGACTCTGTTCCTGAATTATAAATTGCAAAGGAAAAACGGGGTAAAGTGGAAACATCGCGAATTGTGGTCGATGACAATGTCTGGGTAGCTGTGACTTCTTCAAGACTTTCGTGGAATCCGTGTCCACTAATTTCCACTTGTGCTCTTCCGCAAATTGACGTGGCTAAAGGCGCTTGACTACTTCCGAAAATCTGCACCCGGTCGCGAGTCGGTGTGAGATTTCGAATATCTGCATTAACATTCGCTTGGACTGTCACGGGGATATTTAAAGGAATTGGCATAGCAAGGTGAATCGGCTTAATTATTTCGCCGATGGTCTGTATATGATTGATAGGTTGAATCTCTTTCTTTGCCTTTTTCACTCGCCTTTTCATTCGATGTGGTGTAAGGGGATACGCGATTAGTTTATATATATATAAGTCTCCAGGCCCTAATACACCCATCTCTAAACGCACAAACTGAATATCAGAACCTACACTGATCAATTGCTTAAACTTCTCTTGCCTCATCCCAGGACTAAAGCTGAATTCCCAAGGTTTAGATACGTCGCCGTTTGACTTAATGGGGTAGATACGCAAATAGGCCTGTAGGTCAGACATACCACTTTTAAGCACCATTAAGACTTGCCAATCTTCATCTTTACGAACATCAAGAGAAGCTTCGAATGTTTGAATGATGCCGGCTCTTAGTGCCGTCGTATTTTCTATCTCCAAAGCAGGTCTTACCAAAGGCACATTCTCAAATTTCCAGCTTGTTTGGTGATTCCCTCCAACTTGAAGCCACGCAGCGGGAAAATCAGACTGGGACTCGCTTTTTAGCTGAAAATCCCCATTATATAGTTCATTGAACATCCCTGATAAGTTTTTTATCATTTTCAAAACCCTCCATCATCGGACGATTAATAAAGAGCTGTCAACCTATCCTATCGGTCTAACCGCCAAAATAGCACTAATAATATTAAGGAAATCTTTTTTGTCAAATGCACATCATTATCAAATGATGGGGAAACCTACCTTAAAAGGGAGGTTAAAGTAATGTCAAATAAAGCAACTGATAAAGCGCAGACTGGTAAACCTGATAGAGGTAAAAATTCCCCTGCCAAGAAAAAGACTCCTCAAAGCCGGGCATAAGCCCGGNTTTCGCTTTAATATTATCCAATGGTAGTTAATATCAATAAAGCCACAAAGGCCTCAGCTAGCTGAGGCCTTTGTGGCTTTATAAAAAAACGCTCCTCTCTAGGAGGGGCGAGGAGAAAAGGAAGAGAAGAGAAATGAGACTATATTTTAACCGCTAATTAACGGATGTTATCTACTATATTTATAGTAAACAAAATTTGTTACTGTTCCATGACGATTTTATGAAGAATATGTTAAACCTTTTAATGGCAACGATCAGCCACTGGACGTCTGACTAGCGTCAAAAAGGCTTCAGCGTTTATTTAACCGCTGAAGCCTAAGGTAATCCAATATGACAACTGCAATATTTCATTCAATAGCGATGTTTCTACTATTGGACATGATTTATTGCTTGGCAATTTCATTGTAAATCCTGACGATATCCTCTCCGTACCCCGTTCCTGGGACCGCCCAATGCCCATTCAAATCTTCCCAGTTTGGACAACTCCCCCTCTGCACCAAATCAAAACGGGGATCTACCTTTGTGAAAAAAGCTGGCACTGCATCCATCGAAGCATAAGCATAAACATGCTCCAAATGGGCCAAAACACCTACTTCCGGTGTAGCGAAGACTGCGCCATGAGCCCCGTCTCCCAAGGATCCAATTCCAGCGAAATTGTTCTGCTCAGCCAGTACGACTCCACCGTATTTCAGATAGCCCGTTTCTTTAAACATCTGCGCCACTGCGTAACCCCATCTTATTCCAAGCAATTCGCCCATCAGCTGGTAGAACGGGATGATATTCGGAGCACCAGGATTTATCTTAGACAAAAATTGTTGGCACTGCTCACGTGTAATTGTTTCCTTACCCATAATAAGTGTTTTCAAGGTTTGAGGAATCCTATACTCAAAAACAAGCGTATCATCTGAAGTTCGCTGCACAACTCCGTACACTGCTTGGCCACTATCCACCGCTTTTTTTACTTCCGTAATAGCATTGTCTAGAGAAGATAATGCCATGGTTTGCTTACCATCCAAAATAACTCGGTACAGGATATCCGGCTTGTATTGGATTCCAAAATAATCACAGAGTCCTTTGGCATGAGCCACAGCAAGATCATGCAGGAAATTAGGATCCTTTAATTTATTTGCGTCCAATGAGTTATCAATAAATCCATTTTCCGTTAGAATTGCGGGCATGCTTGTCTCTCGCAATACTAGGACATTCTGCGTTTTCACGCCCCGATTTGCCCAACTACCTGCTGAAACCAGGAAAGGTAAGACCTTATTCGCAGCGACCTCCGCGCGACCACCTTTCGCGACAACCAAGACTTCAACGCCAGTTCCTCCACCAGCGTTGATGTGAATTGATACAAACAGATCTACTTTGTTCTTTTCGGCAATGGCCACGCGCGCCCTAAGCTCGCCGTTTAGATTCCCTTCTAAGTGACCGGGAGAATAGTCCCCATCACGCGTGAGGATTGTAATTATACCGTTGTGCTCAAGCATGGGCTTTAGTTTGAGGCAAATAGCCAGCGTGAGGTCTTTCTCGCGCAATCCATTACCGACTGCGCCCGGGTCGTAACCACCATGACCAGGATCTAGACAAATTTTCATTGTATCATCCCTCCTCTTTAATTGTATTCAAACCAATTGGACAACGTTACCAAGCACCCCTCAGCTTTAACCTATTGCTGAGACCTTAAATTTTCGTAAAGAAAAGCCCCTCACACAAGAAGGGGAAACGACATTAATTTATCACGTAAACCTATAATCACGAAAACTAAATAAATAAAAGTGACACTCCAATCAGACATATAATGGCGCCCACTATCTCTCTTGGAACAACTTTATCTTTCAGTACGAAAATTGACACCGGAATAATCAAGATTGGAGTGATTGACATAATCGTTGAAACGATGCCAGTTGAGGCATGCTGAACAGCAAACAATGAAAGTGATACACCGATGACCGGACCAAAGACGGACCCAATGGAGATACTTTTCATAGCCTTGCTGTCTTTTATGGCTGTATATAACTTTCCCCAGTTTTTAGAGAACGTAATCACGATTGAAAATCCAACAATTGCTGCAATAATTCTAATTTGCGTTGCAGCAATCGCGTTATAGGATCCCATCCCGAATTTACTAAACACCAACCCAAAGGCTTGCCCTAATGCCCCAATAAAAGCATATATTAATCCTTTGGCTGGATACGTTAACCGAACTATTTTGTTCTCTGGATCTTTGTTAAGGATGACAATGGCGATTCCGACAATGGTAATGACCATTCCCACTAAGCCCAATAAGGTAATTCTTTCTCCCATGAGAATAAAACCCGTGATTGCCGTAATGGGTGGTACCGTTGACATGATCAACATTGAGATCCGTGCGCCGACTTGTACATACGCCTGGAATAAAAACAAATCTCCAATAACAAAGCCTATTAATCCAGAAAAGGATAACCATAGCCAAGTAGAAACCGAAGCATCTGAGGGCAACAGCATTCCCCGAGTAAATAGGTTGAAAAGAGATATTAAAGCGAAGGCGATAAAAAGTCTGATTAAATTAACAGAGATCGAGCCCACTTTTTTGCCTGCAGATTCAAAGGCAACGGCACTAATCGTCCAACATCCAGCCGTTGCAAGGGCCGCTATTTCTCCTAAATGTGATTGAAGCATCTGATTGTTCCTCTATTCTCATTCCTACCAAAGGAGCAGGAATTTTACACTCAGTCATTATAACATAGTTGACCGCCCAACAATTCGCCCTACCCAAACAAATGCAACTGACGCTTCTAAAGTAAGCAAACCAAGACCCCGCAATTAATATTGCGGAGTCTTGGTTCCATACGTACCGTGGTTATCTAAAAATAGGTGCTATACAAATAATATGCACCTGCGACTCCACCTGGGATTGCACAGGCTAAGATATATGCGAATATGGTTGGTTTAATTAAATCCCGCCACATAATAATTCACCTCAATAATCAGCCTGCCCAGCAAATCATATCCAAATACTCTATTGCGACACACGATGTGTAATAAATTACATATTCGACGTCATATTATAACTGATCCTATAATAGTTAGTCTGGCATCATCCTCATTTCACTGCTTTATTCGACGCAATCTTTCAATAGAAATGATTTTAAAACATAAAAAACCGCCCATGGCGGTTAAGCCAAGGGAGAAATGTTATGTGATACACGAAATGTATGTTAAATTGTTAATAGAAATTCTTTACGAGGAGGATAACTGAATGAAAGGCTGTACTTTGATTGCAAGCTTACTTAACGAGGAAGACGACGGAGGGCTTTGGTTAGCTGAAATACTTGAAGTTGAAGGTTGCACAACCCAGGGGAAGGATCTTCAAGAGGTAATTCAGAAAGCAAAAGAATTGAGAGAAGCGATTGTTACCATTAACGAACTTCAATTCATAGAAGAAAATGAAACAGAGAATGACCACAAGAACAAGAACGGCACTGGTGATGTTGTCGGTTTCTTTTTATCACATAAGAAAAAGGCTAATGGATCGATTTGCTCCGATATCAGTGAAGTTTTAGAAATTATTGAGAAATTTGATATTCCAGAAGACAGAGGGAATAAGGCGTTTAGAAGACACCTAGGGATTATGTTGACTCATTTATCGCCCACTGTTTCTACCCTCAGTATGGGTCCTTGGACTATACAATCTAAATCCATGAAAAGCGAACTAGGTAAAGCCCCCGAATGGGAAGGCTGGAAGAACAAATCCAAAGAAATTAAGGAATCGGTCTAAAGGATCTAAAAGACGCATTTCGAAACCACAGTATTCCATTCATAAGAGCTCTTCAGCAGACATTCTCGTATGAGAATGTCTGCTTTTTACATTAAGAATGTTTATTAACTCCTTCTTTGTTAGAATCCATATCATCTTTTATAGCCTTTGCTTTCCGTTCTTTTCTGTCTTCAATAATCCAATCTATTGCAGCAGCTATGCAGAACAAGGCGACCGCTACATAAGGAAAGCCAAATAATATAATGATCATCCATATAGCAGCCGTGCTGTCCGCCATGCTGAATCACCTCCCAAATAACTTTGTTTGATTATACTCAATCGTTGTGTTACTCAGCTCTGGTTCTTTTAATAACTGTTCTACTATTTTACTTATGTCAGCTCCACCATAAAGATTCTTCTCCACAGACACAGTGGGTGATGTCTGCAGACACCTTAAATCTTCTGCATAAAACCAAAAACCCCGCAATTGCTTGCGGGGTCTAAGTTTCCTATGGAGCCGATGGTCGGAATCGAACCGACGACCTGCTCATTACGAGTGAGCTGACGGCCGTATTGTTTGGTTTCAGCGAGTCCTAAAACGTGCTGTTTAAGCGGGTGTAGGTGACTCTATGTTCCATCTGGTATTTTCTAAAATCAACTGGTATCATCTCTTTTTGGGTACAATTTTGGGTATTGATTCTTTAGTAGACCCTGGTTAGAACAACCTATGTGCTGAAGAAACCAAACATAATCTCTTACTGATAAATTTAGATGTAAATATCGTTTGGCATACAATCATAACAACTTATTTGGGGTACTTCAATAATAGTCCCATACCGATATAAATTAATCCCATTTTTGTATGTATCATTGTTTTTTGCATACTGAAAAGCTGCATTAATTGATAGTTGATTGTTTGAACTATTTAACGGAGTCCCGTCGGGGTATTGACCATTATAAAAGGACATGAAGTGGAAAATAAATTCGTCATATTGACGATTAGCGGTAGCGTAACTAGGATGACCAGGGCCGTTTGCGCTTATTAGCACACAGTTTTGGACATATTCTGATAAAATATTTCCTCCATAACACTGACCAAGCAATATTACCTTTGTACAGGTTATTTGGTTTAATAAATTTACAAATTCTCCATGCGTCATTACCTGGTCTCCCCAGGTGTTGATTCCATCGTCTCCGCCATGATTACTAATCATCATTAAAAAAGTGTCTTCAGGTTTGACCACGGATTTATAACCCTGTAGTATCTGCTCTAAATTTGCATATGTTGCCGTCTCCGAACAAATAGTTCTGGAACTAAATGAAACCTGTCTTCCATCGCTATATAAAACTTTAATATCATCAAAAGCATATTTTTCTAACACTGAGTGAGAAAATCCTATATCGTTATTGTACCTGGGGTGATTATTTAAATCATCAATACACCCTGCAAATAGTAACCCAAATTTCGCCATTAAAATATCTCCACTCTTAAATATTTATATCTTTTCAAGGTTTATGATTGATTCTGGCTTCCATTGTTCATCACATCTTTTTAGAATCTCATTTGAACTTATTACAAACCAATATTCACATTGATGTGACCAATTTGCTATATTACAAAGGTCTATAAAGACAAGCCAACCCATAACATTTTTATGGTTATTAAAAATTGGTTTTCCAAAAGTATCTCTCACATTATTTAAATATAATGAATCAACCGATATATACAGGTCAGTGTATTGCCTGTTGTAATCTACAGATAATAAGAGTAATAAAGATGTAACTTCCTGTTTAGAAATCGGAACTGGAATACCATCCATCACTGTAACTCCTCCCAAAAAACGGAATATATTTACAGCGTATACAGGTTTGTCCAATTCTATGCTAAAATATTTATTAGTATTGTACATGATAGTTGAAATTACGGAAACAGAACTAGGCTCAAAGTCTAATTGGACACACACTGACTACCCCTCCAGTCTAATAATTTCGCATTCCCTCATGTTCGTTAAAATAATTGGAGAATGAGTAGTTACAATAAACTGACAGTTTGGGAATAGCTGTTTTAAATAAGAAACTAAATTAATTTGCCATTTAGGATGTAAATGACAATCTATTTCGTCAATTAATATTATTGCTTCTTTCTCGTAAAATCTTTGGTGTTTAGTATTTGATAGGTATAACCTGTAAAAAATTTCGCCTACAATTATAAGAATATTCTTAAAACCATCACTCAGTTTATTCATTTCAATTATTTCAGAGTTGTGGGTAAATAATATATCTCCATTATCTGCTATTGTGCTAAAGCTATATGGACTAAATAACATATTAAAAGAATTTATAACATGGTCAAAATCAGCTTCATTTTCGTATGTCGGATTCTTTAATCTTTTAAAGTCGAGATTTACTAGCCACTGTTTTACTTGTAAAAATTTATTATTAACAGTTTCATTGTTTAAAACCGAACTCGCTAAACTTTTTTCCTTTACATTTTGAGGTGATGGATTGGCATTTGGCCCATCTATTTTGATTTTGGGTAAGAATCTAAAGGTATCAAAATAGAAAATAAGAGCACCATCGAAACTAGGAGATTTAAAAACATTAAGAAATTCGTGAAAATCTTCAGTTACATTAGCACTTTCATTATCATCATGAATGAGATAATAATCCGTAGGTTTGTCTCCTCTTGTATGTTTTCCTACACTCAGTTTTTCTATTATTATTTTACTGCCAGATTCAGATGTAAGTTGTTTTAGCTCTACATCGTTAAAGCTTACTTCTAAGTCAATATTCATATAATCTTTACCAACATGTATATCGGTTTCGTCGAACAATTCTCCTCCATAAGCTGGGTTAAACGTAGTAAGGCAGTGAACGATTGCCTTTAACACAGTTGATTTGCCACAACCGTTATCTCCTAATAAAACTACAGCAGATAAGGGTTGGTTGCTTTCTGTATCCATGAGATTTATTAACTTTTTAGTAAAGCCTCTGACATTTTCCATTTTTATATTTTGTAATTTCATTTAAAACACCACCCAATTAATTGATACTTTAATAATAAATATAATAGTATTTTGGCCCATAGCAATTCGGTTATTAGCTGATGTTGAGGGAGTCAATAGGTATTTGCCGCAAAATCTATTTAAATCATTTGAGGTCCTCACTTATTACAATACAACATCCTTGTTATGTGAATTAATCCCTTCGACAAATTGGCAAACTATTCCTGCCTATAATACATTTAATTTTCTTAAGAATTCGTAATAGCTCCCAATTTTAATATACATTTTATTTCAAAAGCGCTTCTCCTTGACCCTAAACCTCTGCATCATTTCCAAAGCTACCCCCTCATCTAATATCTTCGCTAGTAAGTTCTATACATGCAATAGTTTCACATATTCTGAGGACTTATGGCGGAATTATTGAAATTGCTGATTTCATAATTCAAGTGTTTCCCTCGTCCATGTATCCTGCCTTGGCTCCAAGATGGTTTATCACAACATTCCCCGTCCTTCTGCTTAATAAAAACAACGGACTGAGTCTATTCCTTGGGAATCAGAATAACGCCTTAGATACCTTATTTTGAGCCTCTGCATGCAAAATTTTTGTTAAGCGGTGGTACTTGCTTAAACAAAAAGAGTTAGTCCTAAACTAACTCTTTTTGTTATGATTATTCAACGCATCCCAGGCCAACCGTTTAAATGATGGGGCTCGGCCACACCGAAATATACAGAAACAATCCACGTCTCCGCTGTTCTATAGCTTCGGTCATATTTTTAATTCTTATTTATCTTAACAACCTCCACACTTTCATTTATTGCATCGAATAACCGCCTTTTATTTGTGAACGTCAAGACGAACGCCGTATGATATAAAATAAAAAACAGGCCCGTATCAAAATAATGTATAAGCTGTTCCCGCTAATGCCACTACCATTTCCTTTGCAACAGGTTAAGGATTCGCGATGCTAAGCTTGATTTAAATATCCAATCATGGAGCTTGATGATATTAAAGAATGCCACCAGCACAGAACCAAATTTCGTTCTATGTTGGTGGCATTCGCTGTATTCTGTTTCAGATTAGATAATTTTCGCACTTAAACTTAAGTTTTTATTAAAAACCTAAGTTTGTGTAATCTATCTTCGAACTTGTGATTAATGCCCAAGGGCAAGTGTATGTCTGAGTTCGTTTCTTAAAGTAAAGACAAACTAACCTCAGACTACATTGCAACCCTATTAGAAACTTATAGATTTATCTCTCATCAGCCTACCGATTTCAAATATAGCAGCAAATTCTACGTTTTCAACTGGTGCAATTATAATGTCTATAGTGTCATTTTGTTTGCTGATGAAGTTTTTCCCATCACAATATACACAGTCGTATATTCTACTAATATCGTAAATATAATCAGGGATTAAGATTCCTGAACATTGAATCATTCCTGTTGCGATTGAATGATTTCCTCTTTTTACCCACACTATCCCTTGTGGAAGCCATAGCTCTACTACATGATTACTAAAGTCCTGTTTCCAACTACCGTGTAATCTTCCCGTTCCAATAGTTGAAATGCAATTAATTAATCTAGTTCTATGCTGTGGCCAAGGTAAAACTAAATCTCTCCCAAGATGAATTTCTTTAGTCATCGTTACTGGTGTTTTAAAATTATCAAAAGTTTTTCCCCCTGTAGCTAATCTAAAGTTGCTTCTGCTAAATAATATCGTTTCAGGGAGGAAACTTGGTAAAGAAGATTGTGCATTTTTAAAAAGCAGCTGAGTTAAGTATTTTGTCTGCAAATCCCTCCCAATAAGTCGGATAACATCAATTAAGGGATGTGTTAATGGCACAGAATTTTCTCTTTTTTGGTTTTCTTCGGTTACCTCTATAATTGACTTAGCGAACTTAATTATTTGATTAAATCGATTAACTTTTTCATTAGACTGCAAATCCAATTGCTCTCCCGACATGGTTTCATCCTCCTAAAATGGTCACTATTTACTTGTGCTAAACGAATATTACTAATAAGCTATGGTTTCAGTTCTTCCGCTATTGCCAATGTATGCGTATGATTGTTATTATGGCACACCTTATTTATTGGTATCTTAGAAGCTTTAAATATTCACAGGCGATTATTTATTGGCTATATGTATTGTGGAATACGCCAGTATTATCTAGTCTCTTATTATGAGTTGAGTTATAAAGAAATAACGACCAGTATCAAAATTAGCTGTTCTATTGTGGTGGACAAATATCTTTCATTACTTTAATTTTTGAGTGAACCATCAATTTATTGGTAGGATTTGCTGGGTATGCTTGTACTTGAATAATCAAATAATATAACCAGATTGAAAGTGAAGATAATATGACGGCAGCAACGAAGCAGGTCGCTGCTGAAAAGAATAATCTCTAGGGAGGTATAAGCTTTGGATAAGACAACAAAACCAATGGTCCAACTCACCCCAGAACAAGAAATATTCAGATATGAGGTAGCACAAGAGATTGGAATCGCTAATCTAAAACATAAAAGTTCTCCATATCAACCGCAAAAATAGTAATCAATACAGAAATGGGTCAGGTCGGTGAAACACCAACCTGACCCATTTTCCTGCGTAGCGCAGCCAAACCAATGAACGAAATGCAATTGCAAAGACAAATAACTGTCACCCTTATGGTCCGAAGTCATATTTGATTAGCTTCCTGATTTTCTACAATGCAACTAGCAGAGAACGGAATTCCCGTTTTTCTGCTGGTTGCATTCACATACCTCCTACGACTTTAGTTCACCCTTAGCTCTAAATTGGGGCAAAATACGCAGGCAACAGTCTCACGGGCGATTGTTTTATATACCCGAAGCAAGCCCTATAAGTCGCCTTTTGATAGCACTACATAAGAAAATACGCACTGTACTGAGCCAATCTAAAGCATTACTTGCTTGCAATTTATTTCTTGAATTAACTCTGGTGCTAATTTCAAGGATTCTTCATAAGCTTTTTTTGAATCAACAACTGCTTTCATTGATTGGTCGCGCCAATCCCGCCAAAAGATATTATTAGTGTAATCCTGTTTATAATACTCTTCACAAAGAATAGAACGAATCTTAATAACCTTCTTTACTAAGTACGCATCATTAGAAATGATTGCATCGATATCACTAATTGTCTTTATAACGAGAGCATCATCACCTTCGTAAGAATCAGCGAAAATATACATACGCAAATTACAAGCCCGATAAGCCTCGAAATTTTCGTTCTGACGAAGTTTAACTCTTTTGTACATCTTTTTTCGAATATCAAATACTTCCTCATTGAAATCAAACCCACGCATTCCATGTACAAGTGAATCAAATCTCTCATATTCGCTTATAAAAGTACGCAAAGGGTACATGTGGAGAATAGACAGATAACAACTATACTTTAATAAGTTCATTTTACATTTATCCTTCTTTCTTGGATAGATAGCCCCAGATTAGAGTGCATCAATCATTTTGAGGATAGATTTACCTCCTATAACGTTTTTGATAACTACTCTGGTGTACCTTGACCTTCTATTTGAATAATGTCCTACCACTCTATTTATTCGACGCCTACACTCTGCGTTCCTTAGCCTTGGCAATGAAAAGACCAGTTTCCTTAAAATTATTCTTGCCTTCTTTATCGACACCTCTAATCTCTTTTAATTCCATTGAATATCTCTTGAATTGTTTTCCTTATTAACATGACTCCTTCAAACTCGATATGAACAAATAATAACTATATTTGAAAGGAATATCTACTCTTCTACGGTCGGACAGTGTCTGAGTACGACGCAGAGAGCCAATCGCTTCTAAATTAGGCATGAAGAAAAGACCTTCATAGTTCTTTTAATCAAGGTTGTATTCGCATTTCTACTTTTTATGAATCTTGAAGAGGATTGTGTGGATATAATCAGTTCATTATCGCATCTTCGAGAAGCTTATTTCACAGTCTCAATAGGCAACTGCCATCATACAAATGAGAATTAGAAAAAGTTTTAAACGAAAACATATATATAACTTCATTTTTCTGTTGCGTTGTTGCGTTGTTAATATAGTGTTTTTTCTACTTATTATTGTCTTAGTTTATTTAATATCGTTTTATTGTGTTAGTCCAAAAAAATGCCACTCACCAGACTCTAAGAGCAACGTAGTAGTGCTTCCTAATAAGCCGTGTTTGTTGCCAAACTATGCGTATAACTTTAATTATACGCATAGTTTGGAGTTTTATAGTCAATGCCTAAATCGCTTGCTACATCCCCCTCTCAGCCATTCTACCTCTTGATTTTTAAGTTAGGGCTAAAATACGCAAGCAACACCCTAATTTTGATATTTTTATGGTGTTGGGAGTCTTTTTCGTAGATGAAGATGAGGAGGAAAACTAGGTAAACAACGAGCAAATCAGGCACATTACTCATTGCCTATATTGTACAACGCAATTAAAGATAGCCAGCCCCGCATAAATTTTATCATGTGGGCTGACTATCTTTAATTTTCCAGCTCGTAACATTTTTCGGGGCTTTCGGAAAGAAAACAATATGTCTACAAAATCATATGTTAGAGAAATTATAAAGAACGATTGTCAGAACCTCTATACTATTAACGGAATAGCGTAAGTGGCACTTCCTCATGGAAGTGCCACTATTATTTTAAAATCCAACTATCATTAGTTCAGCTTGGTTCAACAGTTTTGGGCTTATTTTTACGTTGACAAAAGCCTATCATAGAATCCAAAGCCTATTTGTGCTAAAACTTTCCGTTCCAAAATCATTGCCCATTGATAAATAAGCTGGACTTTTATAAAACGATTGTCAAGAAGTGCAGTCATATCAAGGCTTTGAGCCTTATAATTTGTTCCCAATGAAAGTTGGAAAAGGAGGATAATTAAATATGGTCCACACCGCAGAGTTAGTAATTGAATTAACAGCTGCTGATATGAAGTATATTAGCACGAAAACCCCACTAAGAGGTGATATCAACCATATTACTCTAGGAATTAGTTTTAATGAAGCCATCAGTCTAAATATATTAAAAGGAAGACGAAAATCGAATCGCAAAGAATTATTTGTAGCTCCTAATAAATACTTCACCTCAGTCTGGCGAGCCTATCTTGTTGTTGACTTTATAAAACTATTAAATACACCCAATATTTTTGAAAGCGATATTACCAAAATAAGCTCTAAATTAGAACACTACCTTTGCAATTTTATTGTTAGCGATGAGAACTATTTAGAATTGCGCAGAATTGATTATAGGTTTGATGCTCGTATCGACGATGAAATTGTAAGAGCCGTTTTAATTAAACTATACAAAAAGTGCTTAGACAAAAAGCACTACATGGTCAAAGAAACTACACATAAAACCAGCATAATTTACTTCTCTAAAAGCCGACGAGACAATGTATACGACAAAGAAACAGAACGAAAAGAAAAAGGAAAAACAATTAAAGACTATGAGAGAAATATTCTACGTTTCGAAGCACAGATTCTTCAAAGTCATCTTTGTTATCTCAAGAAATCTCAAGGGCTTGTGAAGGTTTTGGAAAATTACTTGGACGAAAATATGTATCGAAATTATATGGATAAGATGATTGTCCAGACATTTTACCAAGGTGATTACTATGATATATATCGTGCTAAAAAGCTAATAAACCAATCAGTAGAATTTAAGAACTCTGCTGAAGAAATATTGGATTTCATGATTGACATCTCTAAAGAAGGAAGCGTTTCAAAAGTCTTGGCTGATATTAGTAAATATAAGTATGACAAGTACATAAAAATACTTCAGAAAATCGGAGTGAATCCTATATTAATCCCTAAACACCATCGAATTTCATTTATTGAGAATCCCTTGAAGCCACTATACAGCCGTTGATAAAATTCATCAGCCCTCCACTTTCCAGTGGAGGGCTTTGCTTGGGGTTGGTTTTGCACCAACATTAGAACTTGGAGCGGACGCAGCGATGGGGAACTAGGTGGGGGGGGCAACTAAAGGCAGACGTTTTGAGGGTTGGTCACCATGGAAGTCAGCCAAGTAGCACTTCAGAGTCTCTTAAACTAGTTGTCCCAAATTCGCAATCATATCAGTCGGTAAGGGAAACGGCTGTGGGCATCACAAGAGGCTCTAGGAAGGCTTAATGGTATCGAAGCTACTTAAAGCTAACCGATGAGATTATCGGGCACCAGTAACGAAAAGAGCCAATAGAGTTATCAAAAAACTCTATTGGCTCTTTCATTGTACTTGACCCTACTTTAAATTCGTTTTGCTCCATTATACTTATTGCATATAATTTCCTCGTACTTTATCGTTCCCATCTAACTTCGTCTAACCCTTTTATCCTCTTCTAACTTCTTCTAACTTCTTCTAACCTCGTCGAATCTAGTCGAACCTCGTTGGACCTCGTTGGACCTCTTCCACTTTAGCTTTTATCGTGTAGTATACAAGCGACGGACCGCAGTCGACGAGTAATCTGGCTAATAATTGGTATTCGAGAAGGGTAAAAATATGAAATACCTATTGTAGTGTTTTTATTTGGCACAGAATGGTATTGAGTCTAATCTAATAAATTTATCCATTATGTAATTATTACATTCTTCGAATCTCCGATTAAGTTCATCCTGTATACGGTAACAACTATTTAATCTAATCCCTTTGGCACACCTCGTACTTATTTCCTACATTTTTAATTCCCATAGACCATATTGATAGGGAAAATGTTTTTCTAACCTACCTTGTCCTATGTCAAATAATAAATCATATTTTGAATCTGCACTCTTTCTTGTTTGTAGGACAGGAGTCCGTGCTCTTTTTTTACTACGGACTTCCTGTCCTAATTCTGACTTTTTCTTTGATTCCACTCTTAAATGCAACTTCCTATTTGTCCTATCCTATTTATAATTTTGATGTATTTTTGTTGACTATAAAATACTGAATATTCTGAATATAATTTTTTGTCTCAGGGCACTCTAACTTCATCACAGTGAACAATATTTGCAGATATTTGTAAAAATATGGGGGAAATGTGTTATGAAAATAGTTATAAGTATGTTTTTTAAAAAAGGAATCGAACTAACAGAGGTGTTCCAAAAGGTATCAGGAATTGCGTTTCAGTTTAAAGATGAATTCAATAATGACGAAGATGTACTCACAGAAATTGCTTTAGCTAATATGCCTAAAAAATCAAGCAAAGGTGTGCAGAACGTAATGAAAAATATAATTTTAAAATTAGGGTTTACGTATGAAAAAAAAGGATTATTCCATAATTACCCTTTTAGTGGGATGAGGCCAGATGCATTCCAAGCTTTATTAGATACTGGAATAATTCTCGAAATTGAAAGAGGTAAATCAATTCAAAACAACAACGATGTACTTGCACTTTTTAAGGTCCACTTATGTAAACACGCCAGATATCTGATATTATTTGTACCACAGGAGTTACGACAGAATTATGTTCAGAAGAATCCAGTGCGTGTTTACGAAAAAGTATGCAAAAGGGTAAAATCCTTCTTGGAGGATGAGGAGAATTATGTAAATATAGATGCGATATTTATTTTGGGCTACTAAAATCCTCCACAACAAATTGAATCTTTTGACTCAGAAGACTCTCTATAACCTCAACCACCCTAAAACATACTGCTACCCCCTTGAAAAGGGGGATTTTTTTGGTCTAACTTGTGCTTGCCAATTTTTGCAAAATATGCTACTTTTATGATGAAAAGGGGGCTATTAATTGCAATTTTCAGAAGATGACAAGGAATATTTTGGGGCGGATGAAGGTGCTTTTTCTCAGATTACTAGTAAAGATGAATCTACGAAACATCAAATAACTTTAGCAGATTACGAATCGGAGTTAGTAACTAGGTATTTCGGTGCAACAAATATTTGTATTGGACCTGTTAAAGATAATCCTGTATTAGCATCTAAAGAATTTATTTTATGGAATTCTAAACAACCAATACATCTAAAATTAAACTACCCGAAACCTGGGAAATCGGAGTTGCGATTATATATGAGCCAGCGAGAGGGTTTTCGCCCTCCCGCAAATGCTATATTTTTCCTTTATACAAAGCCTAGTGATTCTAATCTTTACATTGGTTGGATGAACCACCCTCAATGGGCGGTGAGGGTTACATTCAATGAAAAAAGAATGAAATCTGCGTTCGATGCAGATGACAATGCTTACCAAGATGAGATATTAGCTCTTGAGGCAAAGATGCCAAAAACAAGTACAGTAACCACTTATCCAAGAAGCAGCGTTCTTGGTCTGGCCCGCAAAAAAGAGGTACGTTTTGAATGTGAGAATAATAGTAGTCATACTACATTTAAATCAATAACTGGAAACCAATTCGTGGAAAGTCATCACCTGGTTCCAATGAAAGCTCAAACCGACTTCTCAACTTCATTGGATATAAAGGATAATATCGTTATTTTATGTCCCACCTGTCATAAGGCGATTCATTACGGAACAACTGCCGTTGTCGAAAACTTATTAAACAAGTTCTTCCCGCCTTGTGAAGCCCTACTAGCTAGAAAGGGAATTGCTTTAAATATTAATCAATTAAGAAAATATTACGGTTTGAGTTATACAGTCACCTAAGCCGTATGAATTACGAACGGTATACTTACCAACTGTTAGCTGAAGTTTTAGATAGAGCTAACGGTTATTGTGAAAGATGTAATAAGCCATCACCTTTTATTAGGGCAAGTAACGGAACTCCATATTTAGAAGTCCACCACATACAACCGCTCTCTGAAAATGGCGATGACACAATTGATAATGCGATTGCCCTGTGTCCCAACTGTCATAGACAGTTTCACTTTGGCGTTCGGGTATAAATATTTGTCGTTGATGTCTGTTAAATCAAGTGAGGTGAAAGAACAGTGGCAAAAATACCTGAAAATATTACTGTTGCGCACATTCTAAAAGCAATTGAAGAAATCGACCAAAATGGAATTCGTCCGAATAGCAACTCTACAGGGTACGATTTACTTCTGAACAATAAACTGTACCCACCTAAGTATGTCATCACATTAGCCAATCAGTATGCCAATGGGCTTGAACTGAAAGATTTCAGTGGTGGAGAACCCACAAACCATTACTTGGAACGTTTGGGTTTCACAGTGATATCTAAAACTATTACCGTTCCGAAATTGGAGCCTAATGGTCGTTCACAGGAATATAAAAGATACTCTCAAGTATTAAGAGACCAAGTAATATACGAATATCTTTTCAATTCCCAATCTCATCGATGGTTAGATGAAAACATATTGAGTTTAGACTCAAGTGATAGCCACGGGTATCAGTGTATGGGCATCCTCCACTATTTAGGTCTTACTGATAAACATAAGGGTTTACTATTGAATATGGATTTAAACGATGCCATTATATTATTATTAACAACGGATGAAAGTCACTTAGTACCTATTATAGATGCACTTAAGCGTATTGCTGCTATAAATATGTATGAACAAAATACTGAGGAAGCTAATGAATATGCGGAAGGCAAAGAAGCTTTCCGCGTTCACAGAATTCGAGAGAGAGACCAAAAACTTGTACGTGATGCTAAAAACAAATTTAAGGTCACGAACGGGCGGCTATTCTGCGAGGCATGCGAAATTGATTTCGAGGATGTCTACGGAGACCGTGGAAAAGATTTTATAGAGGCACATCATACAGAAAAAGTCTCTAAAATGAAAGACGGGGATAAAACAAAGATTGTAGATTTGGCAATGCTATGTTCAAACTGCCATAGAATTATTCATAAACAACCTTTTATAACTGTTCAAGAACTAAGGGGAATTATAGAAGCTAACAAGGTTAAAACTTAGGAGATAATTAGCATATAGAACTCTCAAAATCGAATTTATCGTTATTTTTATCGTATTAATATTAATATTAATATAAATATAGAGACAAGCCTTATAATATTAAAAGGCTTGTCTCTATATTAGTATAGATAAAACGCTGTCCGTTCTTTTTTTCTAAATCGCAGGTAATATTATCATGGAAATCAATGCCAAGGTCACACTGGGTTGTGGGTCAAATGACAAGTATCTTACCAATAAGAGTTATTCTATTCCGTTTTTTCATCCTCAATCAATTTAAACTCAAAGGTTAATGACTCTGTTCTGTACGCCTTCTATACACTCGAGTATTTCACTTATATTTAATGCAAGATGATAGGCAAGAATTGGTGGAACGGCGTTTCCAATTTGCTTAAACATAACCGTTTGAGCCCCAACAAAGACAAAATTGTCTGGAAAAGTCTGTAGTCTGGCTGCTTCTCTAACTGAAATTGACCTAGCCTGTTCTTTTTCAGGATGGATGAACGCTAAACCATCCTTATTAAGATGTGCTATTATTGTTGGCGAGGGCTTCTTATAATCCATCTTTCTGTAAAAGTCATTAAATCCATTCCTAAGACGAATAGGAATTAATTTTGGGTCAAGGTCACATAGTTTCTGAAAAGGTTCTAACATCCTAAAGATACCCTGGTCTCTCTCGTTATGGAAACGAGAAATATGGTTGAACAAATATCCCTTTTCGTATCCGTTTTCTCTGGGTAATATCTTTGCATTGTTATTTAGAAGGTTCAAAAATTTGTTGTTAGCGGTTTTTACTTTAACCTTAAATTCCCCATCCTTAATTGCAAGGGGCGGTAAATCGCTAATTGCGTCAAAGACAGTGAAATATTTACCCTTAAATTTCGGTTCAGGAAAATCAAAGTCCATCTTAAAATCTTTACGGACGCCCATGAAAATAACCCGTTCCCTATTTTGTGGAACACCAAATTCAACTGCTTTTACTATAGTTGATTTAACATCATAACCTATATATTCTCCACTAGGGTCGTCTTGCGAAAAGTCATTTTCAATACTCCGTTTAATCAATCCGCCCTGCATTGAGAATAGTCCTGGAACATTCTCCAGCATAAACATTTTTGGTTGAAAGTACCTAACATACTTAACAAACTCTTTATACAAACGAATTCTGGGGTCCTCGATAAACCTGCCTAATTCTTTATTAGTTCCTAATCTTGTGCCAATCAAAGAAAACCCTTGGCAAGGCGGTCCCCCAATGATTAAGTCAAAGCTTTGATGTCCAGTTCTTTGCTGTAACTCTCGTGGACTTAATTGAGTTAAATCCTCACACAAAATTTGAGTTTCAGGATGGTTCTTAGCTTGTGTTTCACACGCTTGTTTATCAATCTCCACCGACACTGCAACATTAAAACCCGCTTGTAAAAATCCCTCACTTAATCCGCCGCAACCTGAAAAAAGGTCCAAAACTTTATACATAGTAGCTCCCCCTAGTTGAAAGAAGTATTTTAGCGAAAAAAGTTTGTCCAAGTTATTATATTCTACACGAATGTCACGTTTCCCTTCTCATAATCGTACTGGAGTTCGTTGTTTCATTTGTCAGATAACTAATAGGTGGACCTCAACCCGGTAATTGGCTAGCAAAATATATTGGTGCCCACGTTAACCTACTTACCCATTGGGTGAGTGTTTTATTTTTACTGTACTGCGCCTTACACGCTAAAATAACTCGTTTTCTATAAGGAGTATCGTTGAAAAAAATACGGTGAGAACTAAATTAATGCCACGTGGTACTCTTCCCAGATTGTAAGGTATATAAAGTATTGCGCTCTCCCAGACTGGTTGGAATGGATTAATCAATGGCTAAAATATTAGTAATAAAATGCTAGAAGATATATAAAGGAAAAGTCTTAGCGTGTGATGAACCGGAGGTGTCCCGTTCAAACTCTGCTGCCAGCTAATTTTTTAATGCACCTCGCCCTCTCATATTTAACATTCCGCTACTAAAGATAAACAAACAATTATGAACCCCGCATTCCAATCCAATATATAAATTGGATTGGAATGCGGGGTTCATAATTTACCATTTTCTTGTTGAACTACCCTTGAAAGAAGATAAGCAATAATTATATATTAATAATCTTTTTTTTGAATTTTATTTCTTTATTAGCTACTTCTTTCAACTCAATCTCCCTAGCTTGCCTGACCTCATTGAGAATTTCGTTAATATTATCTTTATAATATTGCAGTGAGTTACTTTGTCTTTTAATTTCTAAAATAAAAGCAGGGGCAACTTCATCAGTAACAGTCATCTTATTTACTATTCCTGTACCGTAGTGTAGTCCCCATGATTTTACAAATAAATCTCTTACATACCCCTCAACAGGTATTCTATCTTCTGGTTTCAAGATATGAGAAAATGATAGTTTAATTCTATTATCAAAAAGACCATTATCCCATAGTATATTATCTGATACAAAAGGTTCACCGACCAGTTCGGCAACAGCACTAATTTTTTTATTAATTAGAAACATGATAAAATCACCCTCTTTCCATTTTTTAAATATGTTGCGATTTGCCCCGAACACTTCATTTAAAAAACAAATTGAAAATTGATATTCGTCAATGCTTGTGACTCTTAAATTCATTTTTGTGTCCCCTCTTATATTTATATAATTGAAAAATATAGTTCCAATACTTATGCTTGCTTATAATAACATTCCTTTGGCTCTGAGTGTTCATCCATATGCCATCACCTATGATATGTACAATTACAAAGTGGGGTTATACATCACAATACCTCTTAAGATACATTCCCTTTCAATTTCCAAAAGGACTACTTGTGATTCGCTATTTCTATCTTTCAAAAACAACTTGTCTGCTTCGGCCAGCTTCTTTCTCATATCATCGGACAGACTGGTATGGCGTAAAACATATAAGCGATTATCTATATCCAAATTTAAATCCATAAGTTCCATCTCCTTTTCTCTTCTTATGTTTTCCATAAGACCAATTCTTTGGCAATATTTATCTCTGCTTTTCTCAAAGTGCCCTGTGGGGTAAAAACAAGAAATATTCAATCTCAAAGGTTGAGCGATATATTACTACAATATTCTTCTTGTTCTATATTCCCTTTGCCCCTCACATTGTCCTTTAATGATTCTGCCCTGAAGTTTGTTTGACCCTGCTTCAAGTAACCTCAACGATTATTAAGCAACTAATATATCCAGATGAACGGCTTGTATTTTTATTGACTATAAACAATTGTCTATAAACAATTGAAAAACTTTATAGTTTAACCGAACAAAAAAAGATTATACACGAAATAGTATAATCTAGGTCAAATACGCGAACTATATCTTCATGAGGAGAGTTTCTTATAAAACAGGTAAGGACGATGAGAAAATCAAATGAAACGGGTTAACCAAACCATATCAGGTAAGACTGAAAGATTTCGTTACATTGTAGAAACTAACATCAATTTTCCGAAACTATTTTAAACTTTATTTTCAATTCTTCATATTTGGCTATATTTAGCCGTATTTAGCCTATTTTTTTGTTTTCAATGCTTTAATTGGTCAATTTTCATTTTTTGCGTTTGTATGCGGTTAAATACTATTATCAGTTCTTATATCCATTAATTTTCGAATTAGTAATCTTTTTCCATAAAATATATAATTTAATTACAAGTTATATCACAACTTTGTATCAATATTAAGTAACCGCGTCAAAGGTCATTGTACTTAAAGAAGGAGGAAATTGAAAAATATGGAGATTAAAAAAGTCACTTATACAATTCCTGAAACGGCTATAATCTTAGGCATCGGCCGCACATTAGCTTATAGGCTAGCAAACACAGGAGTTCTACCCGTCTTATATCTTGGAAATCGGATGGTTGTCTCGGGAGCACGTTTAGAAGAGTTCATTAATAAAATTGCGTAATATCACGCAAATTTGAGAGGAGATTTAATTTTATGAGTAAAAAGAAAGAACCAAAACATTTAAACGGTGAAGGTAGCGTTCGTTATAAGACCGAGACCTTGGTAGAAGGACGCGCGATGATTAATGGTGAGAACATATACGTATACGTTAAAGCTAAGCCTAAAGGTGACGCTGTAGGTGAGTCAAAAGAAGAAAAAGAAGCCAGAAAAATGCTGAAGAAGGCTATATTGCTGGCGGAACAAACGGGCGTAATCGACAGTCACATGCGGCTTCAAGAATGGATGCTAAAATGGGTGGAGTTACGTAAAAACAAAAAAAAATTAAGACCAAAAACGCATGGTGACTACATTAGTCTTATTTCAACGCATATTACAGATTCAAAAATAGGTCGCAAAGAAATCGCAAAGCTAACAATAGTAGAACTTGAAAATTATTACCTTGATAAATTAAATTTTGGCCGCATACAGAAGAAACTAGATTCCGAAGATACATCGCTTTCGTTGGGGACGATTAAAAAGATACATGCTCTTATTCGTGCTTCACTCAATGAAGCTGTTCGTTTGGATATGATATCTCGAAACGTCGCAGAACGAGTTGAGCTTCCTGAAGAGGAAGTTGAATATAATGAGTTTGGAGAAGTAGATGATGTAAACGATTATTGTGCGTTTTCTCCTTTAGAAAGAATTGCTTTCTTAGAAAAAGCACAAACAAGTGTTTTATACTCAGCTCTACTTTCGATGATGTATACTGGCGTGAGAGTTGGCGAAGCATTAGCTTTGAAATGGAGAAATTTAGATTTAGACAAAGGGGAACTCCATGTTCGCGAGACATTACAACGGGTCAAGACACCTGATGGGCCCCAAAAAACGAAACTAGTCGTAGGTCCACCTAAGACTTATGCAGGGAGAAGAACTATACCACTACCATCAATCGTAGTTGATGAGTTAATAAAGCATCGGGAAGAGCAAAAAAAAACTAAGGAAAAATGGGGCGAAGCATACCAAGATAAAGATATAGTTTTTTGCATTGAGAATGGAAATTATCGTGAACCTCGAAATTTCACAAGAAGTTTTTACATTATTAGGAATAATTCTGGTGTTAGTCCAATTAATCTTCATGGAATTCGGCACACCTATTGTACCATGTTGCTTGAGAACAAAGTCGATTTAAAGACAGTCAGCATTTTAATGGGCCATAGTGACATTTTGGTGACCATAAACACGTATGGTCATGTTTTTCCTGAAATAAAGTCTCAAGCAGTAGCTGAACTAAATGATTACACTACTACAAGAATTAAGAATATATTCAAGGTTGATTCTCTGACTCAGGAGTAACTCAAGAAGTACAGCAACAAACAATCCAATGGTTTGTCTCCCAAGTCAGAATTTATAATTGGAAGTACGTAACTTCTTACAAATTGAGAAGGAGGTACTAAATACTGTGAAAAACAGAGATACTAGCAGGAGAACCAAAAATTCCAAGTCACTTAATAACTAAAGGCACCGCATGCGGTGCCTTTAGTTATTAAGTGGGCCTAATGTTCAATCACACATAGACGGCTGTATCTGTAATCTGTATCTGTAATCTGTATAGTTAAGATAAATATTCTTAACTATCGGACATGTTACCGTACACAAAAGGTTTCCCAACAAAATCATTAATTTAGTTTTAAAAACATATTTTAGGTCTCAATTTGGTCATATCATGATTTGAGAGTTTTAGCACACAAACCAAAAACCCCGCAATCGCTTGCGGGGTCTAAGTTTTCTATGGAGCCGATGGTCGGAATCGAACCGACGACCTGCTCATTACGAGTGAGCTGCTCTACCTCTGAGCCACATCGGCATTTCACGGACGATAGTAATCTTACTTCATTTTTTCCATTTCGTCAAACGTTTTCTATTAGCATCGTATTCTTTCTACAATTAATACCCTAGAATGGAAAACGCTACGACACTGATTACGGACGGGATCCCCCCCACCAAATGCCAGTAGTAAAAATTTTCCTCGATCAATATGTTACCTTTTCGTCTCAATTTGGGTATAATGGGGGGTAGAGCTACACACGAAAGGGACGATATGCTTTGGCATTACATATTCATTTTGTTGGAATAAAAGGAACCGGAATGAGCGCTTTAGCACAAATCAGCGCACAAATTGAAGGCGCAACCATTACAGGGTCTGATGTAGAAGAGTGTTTCTATACAGACAGTGTCCTGGAACGTGCCAATATCCCCGTTTTGGGTTTTTCTCCTAAGAATGTAGAAAATGCAAATTTAGTGGTGGCCTCAGCGGCCTATACAAACCTTCATCCCGAAATTGCCCGAGCTAGGGAGCTTAATATCCCGGTCTTGTCTTACCCTCAATATTTAGGACGCTTACTTTCTAAAAAACGCGGAATTTCCGTATCCGGAACGCACGGTAAAACTTCGACGACTGCTATGATCGCCCTCGTCATGCTCCAAGCTGGCTTAGACCCCTCTATTGTTGTTGGCAGCGATGTCCCCAGCATTGGTGGAAATGCACATTCTGGTAAAGGAGAATTTTTCTTAGCAGAGTCTTGTGAATATCGACGCCATTTCCTCAATTACTCTCCAGAACACTTGGTCATTACCAATATAGAATTTGACCACCCAGATTATTTCAATGACCTCGACGACGTGATTTCGGCGTTTGCTGAACTCGCAAAAAAGGTACCTGCGAAAGGTCACATTTATGTTTGGGATGAAGACCCGAATCGTAAAACCATCATATCAGACGCACCCATCACGACCTTTGGGCTCTCTGAGTCCGCGGATGTTCGTGCAACAGAGATTATATTTCAAGACGAACGAAGTTCGATGAAAATCATGCTAAAGGGGCAATATGTTGGGGATCTTACGCTCCATGTGGCTGGGAGACATAACATTATTAACGCGTTGGCAACTATTGCCGTATGCCTTGAAGTTGGTATACCCATCGCCGTGATCTTATTCAACCTTACTCTGTTCAATGGAACAAAACGCCGTTTTGAACACATAGGCAGTAACAAAAATGGTGCCTTGATCGTGGATGACTATGCACATCATCCGACGGAAATCCGCACGACGCTAGAAGGCGCCCGTCTATCCTTCCCAAATCGTCGCATCCGTGCTATCTTCCAGCCTCATACCTTTAGTCGAACTGAAAAGCTCTTACATGAGTTCTCAAAATCTTTTCAAGGGGCCGACGAAGTGATTGTCGCTGACATTTTCGCCTCGGCGCGAGAACAGGAACATTACACCGTTTCTTCCGTTACTTTAGCCGATTTAATCGTGAAGCAAGGGGTTAAAGCCCGCTACATTGGAAAGTTGGAAGACATCGGAGCCTACCTTACCGATACACTCGCACCAGAAGATCTCGTCCTTACTTTAGGGGCAGGAGATATCTATAAAGTTGGGATTGGTATTGTCAGCTAAATATGGACCATAAACAAAAAGGGTTAGCCATTTTATTTTAAATGGCTAACCCTTTTTATTAAGCACCTGGATTCCTTCTAGAATTTCATTCCAGCTATGGCAGCGTGTGATGCCTGTTGAGAGCTCCTCTTGATTATAGCTGGCATTGAGTAAGAATACCGGCACTCCGCCTTCGGCAATTAATTTTGCATTGACCTGGTAGTCCTCAATAAACGCCTCAATTCCCCAAAGCTTGACTAACTCTAATTTGCTGCTAAAGCCTGCAAAAAGTACGTGATCATACTCATGGGGAATTCCACACATTGTGAGCCAGCGCACGGTGACATCTCTTTCTTCAGATGTGCGAGCCGTAATATAAATGACTTCATGACCCAGCCTGAGAAGGGTTTCAATCCCTTCCTTGGCACCACAGATTGGTTTAGGGGTTATCAGTAAATGCTCTGCATTATTAACAAAGAAGTCGTTCATAGCATCTCTGGTGACATCAAAAGCCAAATGCATTTCATAATCGTCAATGACCTTGATGTTCTTGCAAAAGTGCACATTTAATTCCGTTAACCAAAATGGGTAACTATCGGAAACAACTCCGTCTATATCTACTCCAATACGCACGTTTAGTCTAACCCCACCTCTGAAGGAATTTTTCCTCTAATAAATAACGAACAATTCGGTCGTAAATTAGACCTAATTCAGCTTCATCGGTCCACAAATCGCTTTGCACCGCCACTTTCGTTATTCACTTTAATATCATGTTGGATGGTTGAAAGTAATTGCTGTTTTAATTCAAAGAGATTGCTGGACAAATCGACCGTATATTTGTGTGGGTTCGTCAATCGTTTTACTTCATCCCAGAAGGTGTCCAATTCCGTTTTGGCATAGTCCTGAACCTCTTTAAGCTTTGGTAAGTCATAAACCCGTTTCCCGCCTCTGAACACGGGAATCAAGAGCTCTCTGGTCCGGAAGTTCTCTAATGTTTTTGTTTTCCACGTCTGTACCGGATCAAAGATCGTCAAGGGTTTGCCTTCTTCGAAAACTTCATCTTCTAAAGCAATAAGATCTGCCATGGCTTTTCCCGCTCGGTCGTAGAACCGCACAACTTTTTTAATGCCCGGATTTGTGATTTTGGCGATGTTCTCAGATACTTTTAATCGAGGATGAAAAACATCACCCTCTCCTTCAGCGGCCAATTTATAAACCCCGCCCAACGATGGGCTATCTTTAGAAGTAATGAGATTCGTTCCGACACCCCAGGCATCAATGGTTGCTCCCTGGGCCCTAATATCAAAAATAGTTTGCTCGTCCAAATCATTCGACGCTACGATAATCGCATTCTTTAGTCCCGCTTCATCGAGCATGCGACGCGATGCCCTCGACAAATACGTCAAATCCCCACTATCTAAACGTATCCCTTGGAAATGATAGCCTTCTGCTTCCAGCTCAAGCCCAACCTTAATGGCATTGGGGACTCCGGATTTCAAGACATTATACGTATCCACTAGCAACAAGCATTTATCGGGGAAAGTACGAGCATAGGCTCGGAACGCTTCCAATTCCGTTGGAAAGCATTGGATCCAGCTGTGGGCCTGTGTGCCCGAAACAGGGATACCGAATTGTCTTCCTGCTAGGACGTTTGACGTCGATTGACATCCACCGATAAAAGATGCCCGTGCTCCCAGAACGCCTGCATCCGGCCCCTGCGCCCTGCGCAAGCCGAATTCCATGACTGGTCCCCCATGTGCTGCTGTGATCACCCTAGACGCCTTGGTGGCGATCAAGCTTTCAAAATTAACTAAGTTTAGAATTGCCGGCTCAAGAAGCTGTGTTTCCATAATGCGCCCTTTCACTCGAATCAGTGGTTCAAATGGGAAAACAGGTGTCCCTTCTGGAATCGCATCAATGTCTCCTGTAAAACGGAAGTTGCGTAGTTCCTCAATAAAATCTTCTTGAAAGAGGTTTAGGCTTTTTAAATACGCCAAATCCTCTTCATCAAAGGTGAGGTTTTCTATATATTCCACGACTTGTTCGAGTCCTGCTGCCAGAACATATCCACCTTTAAACGGAAGCGTTCGAAAGAAAACATCAAATACCGCTTCCTTATCACGACATCCATTGGTTAAATAACCCTGCATCATTGTTAATTGATAAAGGTCTGTTAGCATTGTTAGATTTTCCTTTGACAATTGCCTCGCCACTCTCCACTCCAAAATTCGTTGCATTCATATTTGATTCCTGTTTAATCTATAGCATACAATATTTTGATGCAAATCATGCGTGAGAATTTCGACCTTTCGCTCATGATATCCTGCTTTTAACCGAAAATAAAAACCTAAAGGGTAATTCCTCTAGGTTTTAAGCATCTAAATTGTCATATTTCGCGGAAATCCGCGCAGGACTTATCCACAGGCTTTGTTGGTTTATCCCCCATTATTTATGGCTTATCCACGTTAAAATCCGCTTTATTTTAATATTATCCACAGAGTTATCCACACTATACACAGGTTTTTTCAGATTTTTACGAAAACAAAGGCGTAAAAACCCGGTAATCAAGCATGGTGCAAGAGTCCGCCTAAACCCTATACGGGTATCAGCAACTCTTTATTATTGTATGATTCCATCCTATACCTATTTTTCCGTCTGCGTCCGTCATAAAATACCTTTACTTCTTATTTTTACGACAATATCTGAGTCCATGTTTTCTGTTACTCTACCATAGCAATTTCTCCAAGTGGTCACGACTGACTCGGATCCCCTCAGCAACTGTTTCCGGCGAGGGACCTCCCGTAATCTTACGCGCACGGACACAATATTCAATTCCAATCGCATCAAACAAATCCGCTTCGAAAATTGGAGAGAGCGCCTGATAGTCGCTTAAGCCTAGCTCTTCTAGCCCAATTTCTTTTTTACTGCACTGTAGTACTATGCGGCCCACTAACTCATGCGCCTCTCGGAATGGAACCCCCTTCTTTGCCATGTAATCAGCCAGGTCCGTTGCATTAGTAAATCCGCCTTTGGCTCCATAAGCCATAGCGTCTCGGTGTACTACCATCGTTCTCAGCATCGGTTCTACCACTAGCAAGCACTTTTGAATCGTGTCCACTGCATCAAAAACCTGTTCCTTATCCTCTTGCATATCTTTGTTATAAGCGAGAGGAAGACCTTTCATGACGGTTAAGAGACCCACAAGATCACCATATACGCGTCCCGTCTTTCCTCTGACTAATTCGGCCACATCGGGGTTTTTCTTTTGAGGCATGATACTTGACCCAGTGGAATAGCCATCATCCATGGAAATAAAATGGAATTCCCCAGTCGACCAAACCACGAGTTCTTCACACATTCGGCTGAGATGCATCATCAGGATGGAGGCTGCGGCTAAAAATTCCAAGGCAAAGTCTCGGTCGCTTACCCCATCTAAGCTATTGAGGGTAACACCGTCAAACCCAAGTTCCGAGGCTACTTTCTCCCGGTCAAGCGGAAACGTGGTTCCTGCCATCGCACCTGATCCCAATGGAGAAACATTGAGACGCTTCCGGGTATCTTTGAGCCGACCCAGGTCACGTAACAACATTTGCACGTACGCCATCATATGATGGGCTAACGTGATCGGCTGGGCCTTTTGCATATGTGTGTATCCAGGCATCCAGGTTTCAAGATGCTCTTCCGATAGATGCAAAAGCGTTTGAATCAACGTCTCTACGAGGTTTTTCGTCTGGTCAATCTCACTTCTCAAGTAAAGCCTTAAATCCAAGGCTACTTGGTCATTCCGACTGCGCCCAGTATGTAGTTTTTTTCCGACCGACCCAATTTGTTCTGTTAAAAGCTTCTCAACATTCATATGAATGTCTTCTGCACCAATCTCAAATTCCACATTTCCCGCCTGAATATCTTCTAATATCCTCATGAGTCCCGTGATCAAGAGGTTCGCTTCTTCTTCAGATATCACCCCAACACTTCCGAGCATTCTCGCGTGGGCTACACTTCCTAAGATATCCTGTTTGTAAAGGCGTTGGTCAAAGCTAATTGAAGAATGGAAATCTTCTACCAAATGATCTGTTGTCTTTTCAAAACATCCGCCCCAGAGCTTCACATCTCATCTTCCTTTCAAAGGTGATTTACACGTTTCTTATTCTTCCAGTCTTATCTTTACATATTAACTTTAAATCCATCCACTTGTCTAGAATCTAAAGAAAAAAGCGCCGGATACCGGCGCTCGTCTTCACTCTTATTTACGTAGTCCTGATTCTTTCTCCATGAGCGCTCTGACTTTGAGTGGTAAGCCAAAAAGGTTAATAAATCCGCCGGCATCCTTTTGATCATACACACCGTCTTCACCAAACGTTGCAAACGCCTCGTTATAGAGGGAGTAAGGGGATTTTACACCGGCCGCGGTGCAATTTCCTTTATATAATTTGACACGGACCGTTCCTGTGACGTTTTTCTGGGTCACATCAACAAAGGCATCTAAGGCTTCACGAAGCGGAGAATACCACACTCCGTCATAAACGATTTCGGCATACTTTAAGGCTAGTTGTTCTTTGTAATGAAGGGTAAGGCGGTCCAGCGTGAGATGCTCCAAAGCCTGATGCGCCATATACATAATGGTTCCACCTGGTGTCTCATAAACGCNGC
>JGI24142J45722_1000259_pt1 | contig 32034 bp, 27 predicted proteins | sample BarGraIncu00431A_FD_45722 | JGI IMG/M metagenome (IMG submission 45722) | reverse complement strand
GCCCACACTTATCGGCTGTATATTTTTAATGAACCTACTCGCTCGACTTTCGTCTCACTTTTATCAACTGCGCCGTAATCAGCGAAGCCTTAAATTATAGCTGCAATTTTTTAGATCTTTAAATTTTTATGGAAATCGACCTCTCACCGCATGTTAACGTGAAAGAACCCAACCTCCGGGCGAGCATGATCCTGCCCCCCAGCCCGGCCACGAGCAAAATGGCGACCTTAATTTGTCAGCGTCTCAGGCTGAGAGCCGGCACGAAGCCGTGTTTGACCAACAGCTGTTGCCGCCGACCGAAAACTGAGCCACTTTTAGAGGTTATGCCGATTCAAAACTGAGCCAGGTGTTTTACTAGCTCTGCCTACTTTTTAGGCAGGAGCAAAAAGGTGATCACCATGGAAATGTTAGGCAAGATACGGCGCATGCATGTACGCGACAAGATGTCGGTACGCGCAATAGCAAAGCGCACGGGGCTGTCGCGCAACACCCTGCAAAAATGGCTCCAAACGCCAGAGGAAGTCAAAGTACCCAAGTACGTTCGTGCCAAGGGATTTAACAAACTGGGCGTCTTTGCTGACGAACTGGAGCAAGCCCTCAAGGCCGATGCCAGCCGCAACAAACAAGACCGGCGCACAGGCAAGGCGCTGTTTATTCAACTCAAGGCCAGCGGTTATGGCGGTGGCTACACCCGCGTCACCGACTTCATTCGCGCTTGGCGTGCCGACTCTGGCAAAGGCGCCAAAGCGTTTGTTCCGCTCAAGTTCGACCTGGGCGAAGCATTCCAGTTTGACTGGAGCGAAGAAGGCATGGTGGTCGGTGGCATTTATCACCGCATGCAGGTCTCCCACATGAAGCTGTGCGCCAGCCGGGCGTTCTGGCTGGTGGCCTACCCCAGCCAGGGTCATGAAATGCTGTTCGATGCCCACACCCGCTCATTTACAGCGCTGGGCGGCGTTGCCAGGCGGGGCATCTACGACAACATGAAGACGGCAGTGGACAAAGTCAAAAAGGGCAAGGGCCGCACCATCAATGCACGCTTTGCGGTGATGTGCGCGCACTACCTGTTTGATGCCGACTTCTGCAACGTCGCCAGCGGCTGGGAGAAAGGCGTCGTCGAGAAGAATGTGCAAGACAGCCGAAGGCGTATCTGGATTGACGCGCAGACCCGCAAATGGCACAGCTTTGAGGAACTCAACGTCTGGCTGGGCGAGCGCTGCCGCGCCCTGTGGAGCGAGATCCGTCACCCCGAATACAAGCAGTTCAGCGTGGCTGAAATGCTGGAGCAAGAGCGCACCGAGCTGATGCCCATGCCCACGGTGTTTGATGGTTACGTAGAGAGGTCGGGCAAGGTATCGGGCACCTGTCTGGTGGCGGTGGCCCGTAACCGCTACTCGGTGCCGTGTGAACTGGCGGGGCAGCGCGTGAGCACCCGCTTGTACCCCAACCGGGTGGAGATTGCCACCGATGAGGCCGTCGTGGCCAGCCATGAGCGCGTCGCAAACCAAGGCCACATCTGCTACGACTGGCGGCACTACATTGCGCTGGTACAGCGCAAGCCCGGGGCGCTGAGAAACGGCGCCCCATTTGCTGACATGCCAGCGCCTTTGCAGCGCTTGCGCCAAGGGCTGATGCGCCACGAGGGGGGTGATAAAACCATGGCGCAGGTGCTCAACTGTGTCTCCAGCCACGGCCTGGAGGCAGTGCTGGTGGCGGTGGAATTGGTCATCGAATCGGGTGTGCTCAGTACCGAGCACGTCCTCAACGTATTGGCGCGTCTGAACGCCGTTCCTGTGCCTGAATCGGTTGAGAGTAGTTTGAGCCTGAGAGAGGTGCCAGTGGCCAACACAGGCCGCTACGACAGCCTGCGTGGCGACACCATGGTGGAGGTCAATCATGCGTCGTGATATCAGCACCGAACTCAAAGAGCTGCGCCTGCACGGCATGGCCGGTGCCTGGGATGAATTGACAACGCAGGAAGGCAAACCCAGCGATGTTGGCATACAAACCTCGCGTTGGCTGATCGAGCATTTGCTGCAAGCCGAACACGCACAGCGCGCGTTTGCCTCGGTGCGCCACCAAATGAAAGCGGCCAAATTCCCACTGCACCGGGATCTGGCGGGCTTTGACTTTGAGGGGGCCAAGGTGGATCAAAAACTGGTCAAGCAACTCGCCACGCTGGACTTCACCGACAGCGCACAAAACGCAGTGCTCATTGGGGGGCCGGGAACGGGCAAAACGCACTTGGCCACAGCCATTGGGGTGGCTGGCATTGCTGCGAAAGGCAAGCGGGTGCGCTTCTATTCCACGGTCGATTTGGTCAATGAATTGGAGAAAGAAAAGCGTGAGGGCAAAGCCGGACGCATTGCGCTGGCACTGATGCGCATGGACTTGGTCATTCTGGACGAATTGGGCTATTTGCTCTTCAGTCAAGCCGGTGGTGCCTTGCTGTTTCACCTGCTCTCCAAGCTGTACGAGCACACCAGCGTGGTGATCACCACCAATCTGAGTTTCTCGAAGTGGTCGGCCGTGTTTATTGATGCCAAGATGACTACGGCGTTACTGGACCGGCTTACCCATCACTGCCACATCGTGGAGACGGGCAATGAGGCCTACCGGTTCAGGCACAGCACCATGGCTGCCAAGACACGCATCAAGGCCAGGGAAAGCGAGCGCAAAGGCAGTAAAGCGGCGGCGCCATCAGAGGTGTCTGAAGAGCCGTTCTGAAACGCCACAAGCAGGAGGAAATCCGCTACGGGCTACGCCCTTCGCTCCTTTCTCCCTGCTTGCCATCAAAGACAAGGAGACTCAAGAAAAAACCAACAATTGAGTACACTTATCCACAGTTGCTGATTCAAAAACCAGCAACCCGCCCTGGCTCAATATTCAATCGGCGCCAACACATAACCAGCTCAAAGCAGGGATTTGAGGAGATCTTCGCTTCGATGAAAACCGTGAAAACCCGCGCCGTTGCTGGGATTGGAGGGTTTTCGGTCAAGCACTACCTATCTGGAAACCTGGCACCTCGACATTGAAGAGTTTCTGGAGTTGCGCAAGAACACTGGCGATGACCGTCGGCGAACCCATGACATGAACACTGCCAACTGGATTCCCGATTTATTCATGCGTCGCGTGATCGAAAAAGGTCAATGGACTCTGTTCTCGCCAAGCGACGTCCCTGATTTACACTATAAGTTCGGTATTGCGTTCGAGCAGGCGTATGTCGCTTACGAAGCCAAAGCGGCATCTGGCGAACTCAAGCCGTCCCGCATCTTGCCAGCCGCAGACCTGTGGCGAAAAATGTTCACCATGCTGTTTGAAACCGGCCACCCATGGATCACTTTCAAAGATGCCTGTAACGTATGTTCTCCGCAGCAGCATGTCGGGGTGGTTCACTCCAGCAATCTTTGCACTGAAATTACTCTCAATACCAGTGACACTGAAACCGCGGTATGCAACCTTGGCTCGGTCAACTTGGTGCAACATTTAAAAGATGGCGCACTGGATCACGCCAAGCTGCAAAAGACCATCACAACCGCAATGCGCATGCTCGACAATGTGATCGACATCAACTACTACGCCGTGAAAAAGGCGCGCGCATCCAACCTACGTCATCGTCCGGTAGGACTCGGCATGATGGAGTTTCAGGACAGTCGGGACTTGACACCGATTGACACCCTGAGACATGCTGGCGCGCGAACGTGGTAGATTTGTAGAAGTGGTTCGTTCATTCACGCTCGACTGGGAAGCCTTGCGTAAAAAAATTTCCAAGGATGGCATGCGAAACTCCAACTGCACAGCCATCGCACCGACCGCCACGATATCCAACATCATCGGCGTAGACGCATCCATCGAACCCTGCTTTGGAAATCTGTCTGTCAAGTCCAATCTGTCGGGCGAGTTCACCATTATTAACAGCTACCTGGTGCAGGATCTCAAACGCTTGGGGCTTTGGGATGATGTGATGGTGATGGACCTGAAACATTTTGACGGCTCGCTCGCACCGATTGACCGTATCCCGACAGACATCAAGGCCCTGTATGCCACCGCCTTTGAAGTCGAAACACGCTGGCTGGTCGAGGCTGCTGAACGCCGCCAGAAGTGGATCGATCAAGGCCAGTCGCTCAATATTTACATGGCGGGAGCTTCCGGTAAAAAACTTGACGACACCTACAAGCTGGCATGGATTCGCGGTTTAAAAACAACGTACTACCTGCGCACCATGTTGGCCACCCATGTCGAGAAATCAACCGTCGCGGCAGGCCGCATGAACGCGGTTTCCTCCGGCAGCGATCCGCGTGGCATGAGTCCACTGGATGCCGCAGCCGCCGCAGCAAAGTTGCAAATAGCATCCTCCGGTCCTGCCACCGACGTCAGATTTTGCGGTGTGGATGATCCAACCTGCGAGTCATGCCAATAAAGTTTGGTTTGTTTTGACACGGTGATTCGATGTTGTAACACCACACACAGCAACAAATTTATCAGCGGTGGAATGAAAACTTTTAAATTCATTTCGCTGCTCACATAATCAGCAGATTGGAATTATTTATGTTGTCCTGGGACGAAGAAATCAAGCCCTCCACGCCATTGCCGCAGGCACTCGGCACAACCAGCAGCCGCCCGTCGGAGACTGCGCCGTCTGCGGGACTTGCTGGCAGCCCGCACCGTGTCAATGCTGCTGACAAACGCATCATCAACGGCAAGACGGACGTCAACCAGCTGGTCCCGTTCAAGTACAAATGGGCGTGGGAAAAATACCTCTCCAGCTGCGCCAACCACTGGATGCCGCAAGAAGTCAACATGACGCGCGATATTGCCTTATGGAAAGACCCCAACGGTCTGACTGAAGATGAGCGGCGCATTATCAACCGCAATCTTGGTTTTTTCGTGACCGCTGACTCGCTGGCTGCTAACAACATTGTGCTTGGCACTTACCACCTTATCACAGCGCCTGAATGCAGACAGTTTTTATTACGGCAAGCTTTTGAAGAAGCCATTCATACCCATGCCTACCAGTACATCATGGAGTCTTTGGGTCTGGATGAAAGCGACATCTTTACAGCTTACAACGAAATAAAAATTATCCGCGACAAAGATGAGTTCCTGATTCCCTTCGTTGAAGCGATCATGAACCCGACTTTTAAAACCGGAACACACGAAACGGACCAAGCCTTATTGGAGTCCCTGATTGTGTTTGCCTGCCTGATGGAAGGTTTGTTTTTTTATGTTGAATTCACGCAGATTCTGGCACTGGGTCGACAGAACAAAATGACGGGGGCAGCAGAACAATACCGATATATTCTGACCGATGAGTCTATGCACTGCAACTTTGGCATCGACTTGATCAACCAACTCAAACTCGAAAACCCTCTGTTGTGGACACCTGAATTCAAGGCGGACATCAAGACACTGTTTGAAGAAGCCGTTGAGCTCGAATACAGATACGCTGAAGACACCATGCCGCATGGTGTATTGGGCATGAATGTATCAATGTTCAAAGGCTATTTGCACTACATCGCCAATCGCAGAGCGACACAAATCGGTCTTGGAACATTGTTCTCTAACGAAGAAAACCCCTTTCCTTGGATGAGCGAAATGATTGATCTGAAAAAAGAGAGAAACTTTTTTGAGACTCGCGTCATTGAGTACCAATCTGGTGGGGCATTATCTTGGGATTGACTTTAAAATTGATAGCAAAATTTTCACAAACGACTGACTGCAAAAAATGGCGCCAGTAGTTTGGGACCCCGAGTTTATGGTGCTGGGTTTGAGCCCAACACCATGAATCGCTTCAAGCACTCCAACTCGCATGAAGTGCTCTTTGTAAATTGATCAAGGAGAATTTGAAATGGCAACTGCAAAAAAACCGGCCGCAAAAAAAGCTGCCCCCGCAACGAAAGCTGTATCCGCTAAAAAAGTAGCAACAAAGCAAGCTGCACCGGCTCCCAAAGTCGAGCCGGCTAAAAAAGTAGNNGCNAAGAAAGCTGCTGTTGTAGCTAAGCCAGCGGCCAAGAAAGCTGCTGTTGTAGCTAAGCCAGCGGCCAAGAAAGCTGCTGTTGTAGCTAAGCCAGNGGCCAAGAAAGCTGCTGTTGTAGCTAAGCCAGTGGCCAAGAAAGCCACGAAAGTAGTCCAAACCAAACCCGCTACCGCACCTACAGCTCAAACAACATTAAACCCACAAGCGGCATGGCCCTTTCCAACGGCCAGCAAACCCTGAATTGACTAGATGGGTCGTTATCAAACCCGGTGTTTAAAGACATCGGGTTTTTTCTTGCCTACGATAAAGAAACAAGCTTTTGACAAAGGGATTCAAGTCAGGGATAAAAAGCGAGCAGTCGGTATCCTGCAACTCGGCCAGAAGCACTAGACGTCTTGACAGCCAAAGCAAGCGAAGTTGGCCATTCAGCGCCACTTGGTAAGGAGTCGGACTTAACCCCCAGCTCTGCTGCCAAAAATACACGCCTGACGACAGGCAAATCGAGTGCATCGGTCAATGTCAGCTCGATGGCTGGAACCGCCAATGCCATTGACTCCATATTTTTTAGCGATAAATTCAAACGATAGGAATCCCCACGAATCTTTGTGAATGACGAGCTTTCAATCACGATAGATTCAATTCGTCGCAATGGCGAGAATGTGCATTTCAAGGAAGAGCAGATCTCCTGAAACAAGGGTTTGAGGGTTGGCTCCAAAATCACAATTCGGTCTCGCTCATAAAACACAACTTGCCCGACCAGTCCAAGCGACAACACTAGACAAGAAATCAACAAACTTGTTTTCACAACGGGACGATGCCAGAAAGTCTTACTCTTTCCTCCTTGAAGGAAAGAAACTTTACTCAATTCAGTGTGGTCATTTGACTCTTCTTCGCCTGAATCTTCATCAACTTTAAACTCAGTGAATACTTCTGGAACAATTCCAGCAACCAACAGTGACTCGTCTTGAACCTGCTCTGGAAAATCTCGCTTTATATCATCGTCGACAGGATCTTGTTCAACTGCTTCTTGAAAAAGTGAACTCCCTTCAGAATCTATTTCGGATCCTGACTCCGGGTCAGCTTCGAGTAGTTCAGGTGAAAGATCCGTCGAATCTGCAACCTCCGACGACTCATTTTGCAAAACCGCTGGGACAGCCCCAACGGGTGGAGTTGGCAGCAAGTGAAGTGAAGCGTCAAATATGCCGTCACATTGACCACAGCGAACCCATCCTTCGGAAATTCGCAGTTGGTCAGGAACGACCTTGAACAAGGTTTCGCAAGTCGGGCAACGTGTGATCAAACTCATTTGCAGTAAATTGTAGAGCCGTCACCAACAAAGCTCAACGCGTCGCGGTCATCAGTATCCATCCCTCTTGCTGGTCAGCTATGACCAATTGACAATAAGAAGCATATGCGGCTTTAAGCTCATCAGCCTGCCGCTCAAGAATGCCAGCCAAAACCAATACTCCACCAGGTGCGACGCGAGACCACAAAAGAGGCGCCAATACTTTCAGCGGTGTTGCAAGAATATTGGCTAGCACTGTCTGATAGACACCCGTCACAACATCGGGCAATCCGACTTTCAAACAAACTTCATTAGCTTGTGCGTTGAGCACCGTTGACTCAACTGCCGCGTCGTCAATATCAACAGCATCAATCTCGCTGGCACCATGTTTGGCGGCTCCTATTGCAAGAATGCCAGAACCACAGCCGTAATCCAGTACCCGTCCTAATTCATTGCCATCACCCAGTCCACCTGCAGACGCGCGGTGCGCAATCCAACGCAAACACATCCGGGTCGTCGGATGCGTGCCTGTACCAAACGCCAAACCGGGGTCGAGACGAATGATGATTCGAGCCTGCTCTGGCGGCTCGTGCCAAGTCGGAACAATCCAGAACTCCGGCGTTATATCAACTGGCGTAAATTGGGACTGCGTCAATCGCACCCAATCCTGCTCCGGCACATCCTGCAAACCCAACACTTGGCAATCAGCAAAAAAATCTTGCGCCTGTAAAAGTGTCAGCGCGTCTTTGGCCAATGCTTCAGTCGAATAGAGTGCCAATATGCGCGAACGCTGCCAACCATCTTTAGGTGGTGGCATACCCGGTTCGCCGAACAAGGCTTGCTCGGCGTCGGTCTGTGCGTCGGCATCTTCAACACTGACGCTCAATGCATCAAGTGCATCAAGTGCATCACTCAAGGTCTCAACCCGATTTTCCGGGCACATCAGGCTCAGTTCAAACATTTAATCCACACCTTAACGCTTGTGCTGAGCGAGCCACTCTTCAAGATAATGAATATTGGTCCCCCCCAGCATGAACTTTGCATCTACCAGCAGCTCCCGATGCAACGCAATGTTGGTGTTAATACCTTCCACAACGGTTTCACCCAAGGCTGTTCGCATGCGGGCCATTGCCTGCTCACGCGTATCGCCATGAGCAATGATTTTTCCAATCATCGAATCGTAGTTTGGAGGCACGAAATAATTGGTATAGACATGCGAATCAACACGCACACCCGGTCCGCCCGGAGCATGCCACATGGTGACGCGGCCAGGGGATGGAATAAACTTGTAGGGATCTTCCGCGTTCACACGGCATTCAATGGCATGACCACGAATTTCAATCTGACGTTGGGTAAATGGTAATTTTTCACCCGCGGCCACCATGATCTGCGTCTTGACAATATCGACCCCTGTAATCATCTCTGTCACGGGATGCTCGACTTGCACACGGGTATTCATCTCAATGAAGTAAAACTCACCATCTTCATACAGAAATTCGAACGTACCGGCCCCACGATAACCAATTTTCTTGCACGCAGCGACACAGCGCTCACCCACCCGCTCAATTAGTTTACGTGGAATACCCGGCGCGGGAGCCTCTTCAAGAATCTTCTGGTGGCGCCTTTGCATTGAGCAATCACGCTCACCCAAATACACCGCATTTTTGAACTTGTCGGCCAAAATCTGAATTTCGATGTGCCGGGGATTCTGGAGAAACTTCTCCATGTACACAGCCGGGTTGCCAAACGCCGCCCCAGCCTCGGCCTTAGTCATGGCTACCGCATTGATAAGTGCCGCCTCGGTATGAACGACCCGCATACCGCGCCCCCCGCCGCCACCCGCCGCCTTGATGATGACGGGATAACCCACCGCCTTGGCCATACGGCGAATTTGAACCGGATCATCAGGCAATTCGCCTTCGGACCCTGGAACACAAGGCACACCTGCCTTGATCATCGCCTGCTTGGCCGAAACTTTATCGCCCATCATCCGAATGGATTCAGGGGTTGGACCGATGAACTGGAATCCGCTTTTTTCAACCCGTTCGGCAAAATCGGCGTTTTCACTCAAGAACCCATAGCCGGGATGAATGGCCTCTGCATCTGTCACTTCTGCAGCCGAAATAATGGCAGGCATATTCAGATAACTCAGGGCTGACGATGCGGGGCCGATGCACACCGCTTCTTCTGCCAGCTTGACATACTTGGCTTCACGATCAGCCTCGGAATAGACCATAACGGCCTTGATTCCGAGCTCGCGGCATGCGCGTTGAATTCTGAGGGCGATTTCGCCACGGTTAGCAACCAGGATTTTCTTGAACATGGGCATAGCCGGTTATCGTCACGCAATGACGAACAGAGGTTGTCCGTATTCGACGGCTTGTCCGTTTTCACAAAGAATCTGCGTCACAGTTCCTGAGTGGTCGGCTTCAATTTCATTTAGGATCTTCATGGCCTCGATAATGCAAATGGTCTCGCCTTCCTTGATCGAATCGCCAAGGCTCACAAACTCTTTGGCACCAGGCGAAGATGAACGATAGAACGTACCGACCATCGGCGACTTGACGACATGCCCCGTGATTGCAGGAGCAACGACTGCAGCAGGCTCCGCAGAAGCCGCAACTGCGGCAGGCGTTGGCATCAACATGGCAACTGGAGCCGCGTACTGCTGAACCATTGCACCACCGCCCTTAACAATGCGGACTTTGCCTTCGGCCTCTGTAATCTCCAACTCCGAGACATTTGATTCCGACACCAAGTCAATCAGTGTCTTCAATTTTCTTAAGTCCATGAGGTCTCCAACGAATTTCAAACAATGGCTGGCGAATTCACCGTAAATTCCAACAAAATACAACCATCTTCTTTTATTTTACAAGATCCCGAATTAAACCAGCAATTCCGATTTACTTCAGCGCCATCCAGGCGCGCAAATCATCGGGACTAACCTGGCCCATTTTACGATGAGCCACCACCCCATCTGATCCCAGCACCACCGAAAACGGCAACCCGCCACTCAAATTACCAAGAGTCCGGCTGATTTCAACGCCCTCCATCCCTGCCAGAACCACAGGAAAAGCAACTGGTGACTTGACCAGGAACCGCTGGACCGGCGCCAATTGATCAACCGCCACACCAAGAACTTGCCAGCCTTTAACAAAATTTAACTGATAAAAATGACTTAATAAAGGCAATTCAGCCACACAAGGCGGACACCATGTAGCCCAAAAATTCAACAGGAGTGGTTTTCCGCGCAGGGACGCCATACGCAGCACAGAACCATCCGGCGCTGCAAACTCAAGCTTCCAAAATGCCGTCTCGGCACTTGACGATTCAGAAACTTTAGACGAATTGGCTTTCAAAGCCAATCCAGTACCACCCAGCGCGGCAACTCCAGCCACCGCACCCATCAGCCAGCGCCGCCGCATTGAAACGCCATGCTCGGTCATAGAAGGTAATTTAGATTCACTCATGCCTGCCATCATGCAACAAACGACGAACCGCACTCAAATCCCCACGCGGAGTGCGACCTTTGGCATCTAATTTCAGAGCGCCACGCACGTCATCTCTGTCATAGATCAACAAGTGAACACCAACATCTTCATTCAACCCTGAACAAAAGGCATGCACGCTCAATGCATCAACCGGTTCGCCATGAAATCCGATCACCGTACGTGCCGTGTAATCTACCTTGTGGTCAATCAATGATATTTCCGCCGATTTGCTGTCATCGCAAAACAACTGGATGTAAATATCAGACAAGCGTGTTGCAGTTCCATGCCAAACAGCACCTCCCAAATAAGGAACGAACTCAGCCATACGCTCCATCCAGACCAAGGCAAGACGGCGCAAAGCCAGCAACTCTTGTGGCTGCGTTTCCGCACAAAAAAGTGAAATGTATTCCACCACCGCGTCCTCGACTTCTTCATTGCCGGGCAACGCGGAGCGACTTGGCAAACCCAGTTGTTTGACTGCACGTCGTTTAGCCGGACCATACTCAAGACCTTCTTCGACCACCATGCGGGCCGCAACTGCTGAGATTTCTGACTTCAAGGCGTCCATGACCTGCATTTTGCACTGTTTGCGCCAGCCTAGAATCCCCCCATGCACATTCATATTCTTGGTATTTGTGGAACTTTCATGGGTGGTCTGGCCGCATTGGCGCGAGAAGCAGGCCACAAGGTCACCGGCTGCGACAGCGGCGTCTACCCCCCCATGAGCGATCAGTTGCGCGCGCTCGGCATTGAACTGATCGAAGGCTTTGACGCCGACCAACTGAGCCTCAAGCCCGACATGTTTGTCGTTGGCAATGTTGTCAGTCGTAGCCACTTAGCCGATGGCACCCCAAAATTCCCATTGATGGAAGCCATACTGGATGCAGGACTACCCTATACCAGCGGTCCGCAATGGCTGGCCGAACACGTACTGCAAGGGCGCCACGTCATCGCCATCGCAGGCACCCATGGAAAAACCACCACCACGGCCATGACGACCTGGATACTGGAATCCGCAGGCCTGCAGCCCGGTTTCTTGATTGGTGGTGTACCCTTGAATTTTGGGGTTTCCGCACGCTTGGGGGAAGGCAAAACTTTCGTCATCGAGGCTGACGAATACGACACCGCCTTTTTTGACAAACGCAGCAAGTTTGTCCACTACCGCCCACACACTGCCGTGCTCAACAACCTCGAATTCGACCACGCTGACATCTTTGACGATCTGGCGGCGATTGAGCGCCAGTTTCACCATTTGGTACGTACCGTCCCTGGATCAGGTCGCGTGGTTGTCAACGGCCTGGAAGAAAGCCTGGTGCGAGTGCTTCACACGGGTTGCTGGAGCGAGGTGCGCAGTTTTGGCGCCGCGGTGAGCGACTTCACCGCGGCAGGCGAGCCGCATGAGTTTGACGTGCTGTACCAGGGCCAGACCGTCGGTCACGTCAAGTGGGAACTCACCGGCGTGCACAACCAGCTCAATGCACTGGCCGCCATTGCCGCGGCCCAGCATGTCGGGGTGTCACCTGAAGTAGCTGCCAACGCTCTGGGGCACTTTGAAAATGTAAAACGTCGCATGGAAGTGCGTGGTACCGTCACGCGGGCGGGCGGCAACATCACTATATACGACGATTTTGCCCATCATCCCACCGCCATTCGGACCACGGTGGACGGGCTCAAACGCCGACTCCAACCCGGCGAGCGCATTCTGGCGGTGTTTGAGCCCCGCTCCAACACCATGAAGCTCGGCGCGATGAAAGCCCAGCTACCCTGGAGCCTGGAAGACGCCGATCTGGCGTTTTGCCACAGCGGCGGCTTGGGCTGGAATGCCGTGGAGGCGCTGGCTCCGATGGGCGAACGGGCGCAAGTGGCCAACAACATCGACGACTTGGTCGCTCAAGTTATCGCCTGCGCCTGTCCCGGCGACCACATCGTGTGCATGAGCAATGGTGGCTTTGGCGGCATTCACCTCAAACTGCTTCAGTCGCTACAAAATAAATAGCTATTCACGCAATATTGACGGGGGCTGGAGACCTAAAACACATATAGCCACAATCTTCCCGGCGCAGGCCGGGATGACGGCACTGGCAACTTAACCCGCCCGGCGTGCCTTGATCGCCTGCGACAACACTTCCAGCGATTTACACGAATCATCCCAACCCAGGCAGGCATCGGTGATGCTTTGCCCATAGGCCAGTTTGCTGACATCGTCTTTGCCGGGCGTGAATTTTTGAGCACCCGCGTGCAAGTGGCTTTCCACCATCACGCCAAACACGCTGGTCGAGCCACCGGCAATTTGCGCGGCGATGTCGCGCGCCACATCGAGTTGCTTCTCGTGTTGCTTGCTGCTGTTGGCGTGGCTGCAGTCCACCATCAGCGTGGCAGGCAGTTTGGCCTTTTCCAGATCCTTGCAGGCCGCTGCCACGCTGGCAGCGTCATAGTTGGGGGCCTTGCCGCCGCGCAGGATGACGTGGCAATCCGGATTGCCGTTGGTTTGCACAATCGCCACTTGGCCGTTTTTGTGCACGGACAAAAAGTGGTGTCCGCCCGCAGCGGCCTGAATCGCATCCGTGGCGATTTTGATGTTGCCGTCGGTGCCGTTCTTGAAGCCAATCGGTGCCGATAAACCGGATGCCAATTCGCGGTGCACCTGGCTTTCGGTCGTGCGAGCCCCAATCGCGCCCCAGGAAATCAAATCGCCCAGGTATTGGGGAGAAATCACGTCCAAAAATTCGCTACCAGCGGGCAGGCCCAGGCGGTTGATTTCGATCAGCAACTGGCGCGCAATGCGCAGGCCTTCGTCGATGCGGAAGGTTTCGTCCAGGTAGGGGTCGTTGATCAGACCCTTCCAGCCCACCGTGGTACGCGGTTTTTCGAAATACACGCGCATCACGATCTCCAGTGTGTCGGCGTACTTTTCACGCAGCACTTTGAGTTGACGCGCGTAATCGATGGCTGCCGCTGGATCGTGGATAGAGCATGGGCCGATCACTACCAGCAGGCGGTCATCCTTGCCAGCCATGATCTTGTGGATGTTATGACGGGTGGTACTGATCAGCGACTCCACTTCGGTGCCGGCAATCGGGAAGAAACGGATTAAGTGCTCAGGAGGTGGTAACACAGTGATGTCCTTGATGCGTTTGTCGTCGGTCTTGCTGGTGCGGTCGGCCGGGTTCGCATGCCAGGCATTGCTACCGGCGACAGTGGTTTTGGCATTCATCGTGAGGGCTCCTAAGTAAAAAAGTTGAGGACAGAGCTAGCTCGTTTCACGTAGCTGCGGTCTGTCCCGCAAGGTTTCAGTCAATCAAAAAAGCATAAAAAAACCGCCGGGGGTGCCGGCGGTTTTTGGAAGATCAGGACGTTTGGTTTAGCTACGTTCAGAACTCTCTACCGCCGCAGGCGCTTGAGAACCAAAAGTAGCTAAAGTAAAAACGGGCTGAATTCATGACAACAAATGTAGCACACGACAACTGGGTGAGCTGATATCAGGCCGTGCCGCCGACCGTCAGGCCGTCGAGACGCAAGGTAGGCTGCCCGACGCCGACGGGCACACTCTGGCCGTCTTTGCCGCAAGTCCCCACGCCGCTGTCGAGCTTCATGTCGTTGCCGATCATGCTCACGCGCTTGAGGCATTCCGGCCCGCTGCCGACAATCGTGGCACCTTTAACGGGATACAAAATCTTTCCGTTTTCCACCCAATAAGCCTGACTGGCCGAGAACACAAACTTGCCCGAGGTGATGTCCACCTGACCACCGCCAAAATTGGTCGCATACAAGCCCTTCTTGATGCTGGCCACAATTTCTTCGGGCGATTTCTCCCCAGCCAGCATGTAGGTATTGGTCATGCGCGGCATCGGCACATGGGCGTAGCTCTCGCGTCGGCCATTACCGGTGGACTTGACGCCCATCAGACGCGCGTTCATGGCGTCATGGAGGTAGCCCTTCAAAATGCCGTCTTCAATCAGAACATTGCGCTGGCTGACGTTGCCTTCATCATCCACATTGAGCGAGCCGCGGCGATCGGCAATCGTGCCGTCATCAAGTACCGTAACGCCTTTGGCCGCCACACGCTGCCCCACACGACCAGCAAACGCGCTCGACCCCTTGCGGTTGAAGTCACCCTCCAAGCCGTGACCAATGGCCTCATGCAGCAAAATGCCGGGCCAACCAGGGCCAAGTACGACCGTCATTTCACCCGCCGGTGCCGGACGAGCCTCCAGATTGGTCAGTGCCGCCTTGACCGCCTCATCAACGTACTCGGCAATGATGGCATCGTCAAAATAAGCCAGGCCAAAACGTCCGCCACCACCGGACGAACCCATTTCACGGCGCCCTTTTTGTTCCGCAATCACGGTCACGGAAAGACGCACCAGCGGCCGCACATCAGCGGCCAGTGTGCCGTCGGCACGCGCCACCATCACCACATCGTATTCAGCCGCCAAGCTTGCCATGACCTGTGCCACACGAGGATCTTTGGCGCGGGCGGCTTGTTCTACCTTCTCCAGCAGCTTGACCTTGGCCGTGCTGTCGAGCGTGGTAATTGGGTCCAGTCCCTGGTACAAAGACCTCGCGGTCGCTATCTTTTTACTAGCTACTCGCGCATGTCCTTCCTGGGCTACAGACGAAATTGACCGAACAGTGCGGGCAGCATCCAGCAAGGACGATTCGGAGATGTCATCCGAATAGGCGAATGCGGTTTTCTCCCCGCTGACAGCCCGCACGCCCACGCCTTGGTCAATGCTGAAAGAGCCCGTTTTCACGATACCTTCTTCCAGACTCCAGCCTTCGGTTCGGGTGTACTGGAAATAAAGATCGGCCTCATCCACCTTGTGGGCCTTGATTTCCGCCAAGGCGTGGGCCAGGTGGGATTCATCCAGTCCAAACGGGGTGAGTAACAGGGATTTGGCCTTGGCCAAACGTTCAATAGTAGGTTCGCGAGAGATCATGCGGGCATTTTAGGTGTACGTCGATAATCGTGATTTACAGTGCCTCGCAAATCCCTCTCCTCCATGCCGAAGACCCCAAGAATACCGAACCAACGAGCGCGTCAACTGCTGATAGCGAGCGTTGTTTTTTTACTGTCAGCGCTAACCAGCGCTGCCCTGATCTGGCAGCTTGAACAGTACCGGATTGAGAGTGCGCGAGCCCAGGTGTTCGGCTTGGCCCAGGACCACGCCAGAGCCGCCAAGGAAACAGTGGATCGCGCCCTGTCCGCCACCTATGCACTGGCTGCGGTCGTCCAGCAAGGCCATGGCACGGTCGACAACTTCGATGAAGTGGCCACCAAAATGCTGCCGTTTTACCCCGGCGTGTCGGTGCTGATTCTGGCGCCCGGGGGCGTCATCCGCAACGCCATTCCACTGGCCGGCAACGAGAAAGCCATTGGACTTGATTTGCTGAAAGACCCCTCGATGAACAACGAGGCGCGGCTGGCACGCGACAGCGGCCAGCTCACTCTGGCCGGCCCGTTTGAGCTAATCCAGGGTGGCTTGGGCGTGGCCGCCAGGCTGCCCATCTACTTTAACGATGCCCAAGGGCAATCCGCATTCTGGGGTTTCGCCAATGTCGTGATCCGGTTCCCGCAGGCCTTGGCATCGGCCCAATTGCCCGAACTGGTCAAACGCGGACTGGACTACAAACTCTGGCGCATCCACCCCGAAACCGGTAAAACACAAATCATCCAGGCGTCAAACAGCGAGCCCCTGGTCGATCCGGCAGAAAAAAACTTTACCGTTCCCAACGGCACCTGGACGCTGAGCGTGGCCCCGCGCTTGGGCTGGGGCGACACGGTGGGCTTGAGCATCAAAGTGGTGATCGGCTTGCTGTTTTCCGTGTTACTAACCTATCTGAGCCAGCTCCTGCTGCGGCAACGCGCCTACAAAATGGATCTGGAAGAGCAGGTGATTGAGCGCACCGCCGACATTCGGACATCCAAAATCCAGCTCGCAGCCACCCTGGACGCCATTCCCGACTTGTTATTTGAAATGGATTTAAACGGGCGCTACCTGTACTGCCACTCGCCACAATCGAACCTGCTGGCCGCACCGGCGCAAGACCTGCTGGGCAGGACCGTGAACGAAGTGCTGCCCCCGGCGGCGGCCCTCGCAGTTCTGGACGCCCTGAAACAAGCCAACATCACCGGCCTGACCAGCGGCCAGCAATTTGAATTGAACCTGCCTGACAAGCCCCATTGGTTCGAACTTTCTGTCGCGGCAAAGCCGGTCAATTTCGGCGAAGAACCGCGCTTTATCGTCATCTCGCGCGACATTAGCGAGCGCAAGCAAGCGGAGCAGGATGTACAGCAACTGGCGTATTTCGATGCCCTCACGGGCTTGCCTAATCGCGCCCTGCTCGACGACCGCATCAGCCACGCCTTGACCGAGTCACTGCGGCGCCACGAACCCCTGGTCCTGATGTTTCTGGACCTGGATCACTTCAAAAACATCAACGACTCGCTGGGGCACCGGGTCGGCGACGAATTACTGGTGGCGCTGGCCGGGCGCATGCTCGCAACGATGCGCGCACAGGACACCGTCGCGCGACTGGGTGGGGACGAGTTCATCCTGCTGCTGCCCGACACCGACGAAGACGGCGCCGCCCGCGTGGCCAACAAACTGCTCAGCGCCATCAGCTTGCCCCTGCAAATTGACCATCACGAATTGAGCGTGACGCCCTCCATCGGCATCGCCCTGTACCCCAAAGACGGCGAGGACCTGGACAGCCTGTCCAAACACGCGGACATTGCCATGTACCGCGCCAAGCAAAACGGACGCAACAGTTACCAGTTTTTCACCACCGAAATGCAAATCCACTCCAGCCGCACCTTGCAGCTGGAAAATGCCCTGCGCCGGTCCTTGGAGCGCGATCAATTACAGCTGCACTACCAGCCTCAACAATCACTGGCGAGTGGAAAAGTTGTCGGGGTGGAAGCGCTGCTGCGCTGGCAGCACCCGGAGCTGGGCCAGGTGTCCCCTGCCGAATTCATCCCGGTGGCAGAGACCAGCGGACTGATTCAGTCCATCGGAGAATGGGTGCTGCGCACTGCGGTGCTGCAGGCCAAACAATGGCTGGATCAGGGACTGCCCGCCATGGCAATGTCGGTCAATCTGTCGGCCGTGCAATTTCGCCACCCCGACCTGCCCGAGCTGGTCGCCCAGATTTTGGCCGAGGTGCAATTGCCCCCGCACCATCTGGTGCTGGAATTGACCGAAAGTGCGGCCCTGCATGACCCCCTGGCCGCCATCGCGGTGTTAGAGCGCCTGCACCAGCAAGGCGTGCGCATTTCCATTGATGACTTTGGCACTGGTTACTCCTCACTGAGCTACCTCAAACGCTTCCATGCATACCAGCTCAAGATCGATCAGTCCTTTGTGCGCGACATCACCGACGACCCGGAAGACCGGGCCATAGTCAGCGCCATCATCAGCATGGCCCGTAGTCTTGGCATGACGACTTTGGCCGAAGGCGTTGAAACCAAGGCGCAACTGAGTTTGTTGCGCGAGCAAGGCTGCGATGAAATCCAGGGCTATTTCTTTTGCAGGCCGCAAGCGCCACAAGAATTGCTGACGTTTCTGTGCCCCGCACAATCCTGATCAAAAGCAATCAGGATTGAACCAACCGCTTTGACTTGGCGATCGACATCAAAATCCCCAGCCCCATTCCTAACGTCACCATGGCGGTGCCGCCATAGCTGATGAAGGGCAGCGGCACCCCCACCACCGGCAAAATGCCGCTGACCATGCCCATGTTGACGAAGGCGTAGGTAAAAAAGATCAGCGTGATGCTGCCAGCGAGCAAGCGGGAGAACAAGGTGGGCGCCTCCAGTGCAATCGCCATGCCTCGCAACACCAAAAAGATAAACCCGGCAATCAGCAGCAGATTGCCAAACAGGCCGAACTCTTCCGAATAAGCCGCAAAAATGAAGTCGGTGGTGCGCTCGGGAATGAACTCCAGATGCGTCTGCGTGCCCTGCATGAAACCCTTGCCCCAAAAGCCTCCCGAACCAATCGCAATCATGCCCTGGATGATGTGAAACCCCTTGCCCAGCGGATCACGGGTCGGGTCCAACAAGGTACAGATACGCTGCTGCTGGTAGTCGTGCAACACTGGCCAGCGCACCCCATCAGCGCATAACTGGGGTTCAAAACCCACAATCATCGCAACCCCCACCACGCCAATCAACACGGGAGGCAAGAACCACTTCCAGGACAGCCCGGCAAAGAAAATGACGGACATGCCCGCCGACAGNACCAGGATCGCGGTCCCCAGGTCGGGCTGTTTCACGATCAAACCAATCGGCAACGCCAGCAACACCCCGGCCACCGCAAAATCCAGGGTGCGCAACTGGCCCTCGCGCTTCTGGAACCACCAGGCCAGCATCAAAGGCATGGCGATTTTGAGAATTTCACTGGGCTGGATGATGACGCCGACATTGAGCCAGCGCTGCGCCCCTTTTTTGGTGACTCCAAAAAGGGCCACCGCCACCAGCAAGATCACCCCCGCCGCGTACAGTGGCACCGCCAGTGCCATCAGCCGTTGTGGCGGAATCTGGGCCACCAGAAACAAAATCAAGCCTGCCAACAACATATTGCGACCATGGTCTTCAAACCGGGTGCCTTGGTCAAAACCCGACGAATACATGGTCATCAAACCGGCACACGCCAGCAGGAGCACGGCAAACGCCAACAAACCATCAAAACCCCGAAACCAGGGAAGAATGCGACGCCACGCAGGGGGAGTTTCAAATACAAAAGACATGGGCCAGATTATCGCCAGTCACTGCGCAAAGCTTTATTCACGCCTCATTTCACCAACTGGTTGAGCTGAATGATGGGCATCAACACCGCCAACACAATCAGCATCACCACCACGCCCATGGCGACGATCAGCAGCGGCTCCAGCAGCGTCGCCAGTTGCATGGCGCGGCGGGAGACTTCGGCGCTGAGCTGCTTGGCCGCACGCTGCAACATCACCGGCAGCTGACCGGTTTGCTCGCCCAGGCGGGCAAACATGGCGAGCAGGCCCGGAAAGCGCTTCTTCTGAGCCAGGGCCGAGGCCAGCGGCGCGCCTTCGCGCACCAGAACAATGGCGTCCAGCGCATCGGCTCGCATGGCGGTGTTAGACAGGGTTTCAGCCGCCGCCTGCAAGGCTTTCAAAATCGGCACGCCCGCGGCGGCCAGCATGGCCAGCGTGCTGGCAAATCGCGCGGTGTTGTAACTGCGGCTCAGTTTGCCCAGGATCGGCAGGGTCAGCCAGACGGCGTCAAACCTTTCACGAAATACGGGCTTAGCCAAGGCCAGACGTGCGCAAGCAGCTATCAATACAATAGCAACCAGCATCAACCAGCCATAGCTGCGCACAAAATCGCTCATGCCGATCATCAGGACCGTGAGCAGGGGCAAGGCGCGCTTGCTACCGGCAAACACATGCGCCACCTGCGGCACCACGTAGGTCACCAAAAACAGCACGATCACCACCGCCACCAAGCTCACGATGGCCGGGTACAGCGCCGCGCCGATCAGCTTGGATTTGAGTGCCTGTTGCTCTTCCAGATCGTCGGCCAGGCGTTCCAGCACCAGCCCCAAGTTGCCGCTTTGCTCGCCAGCGCCGATCACGGCGATGAAGATGGGAGAAAACTCATGCGGATGCTGCGCCAGCGCCCGGGCAAAGGTGGATCCGCCGTTGACCTCCGAGCGCAAGCTGGCCACCAGATGGCGCTGCACTTCGGTTTCTGCCTCGTCTGAGAGCGAACTCAGCGCCCGCTCCAGCGGCAAGCCCGAGGACACCAATCCAGCCAGCTGGCGGGTCCAGATGCCCAGGCCGTTGGCGCTAAAGACCCGGCGCCGAAAGCCGCGCCCACCCGAACCCGGTTGGCCCGAGGCCTGAGCGGCATCCAGGCCCACCGATTCCACTTTAAGCGGCACCATGGCCTGCGCCCGCAACTGGCCGCGCGCGGCTTTGGCCGAGTCGGCTTCGATCACGCCTTTGCGGGTTTGCCCCTCTGGTGTGAGTGCTTCAAATGAATAGACCGGCATTTAGTTCATCCGCCTAGTCGCGCGTGACGCGCACCAGCTCTTCGCGCGAGGTCAGACCGGCTTGCACCAGCCGCTCGCCATCGTCGCGCATCAAGGTCATGCCCGCCGCCAGGGCCGCGCTACGGATGTCAGCCTCCGAGGCGCGGTTGTGGATTTGGGCGCGAATGGCGTCATCGGTGACCAGCAGCTCATAAACCCCGCTGCGCCCGCTGTACCCGGTGTGACCGCATTTCTCGCAGCCCTTGCCCAGGCAATGCGTACACAGCTTGCGCACCAGCCGCTGGGCCAACACGCCCAAGAGCGAGGAACTGAGCAAAAACGGCTCCACGCCCATGTCGGTCAGCCGCGTCACTGCGCTGGTGGCGTCGTTGGTGTGCAGGGTGGCCAGCACCAGGTGGCCGGTGAGCGAGGCCTGAATCGCAATCTGGGCGGTCTCGAAATCGCGGATTTCGCCGATCATGATGACGTCCGGGTCTTGCCGCAGGATGGCGCGCAAGGCCTTGGCAAAGCTGAGGTCGATCTTGGCATTGACCTGCGTTTGCCCCACGCCGGCCAGCTCGTACTCAATCGGGTCTTCCACCGTCATGATGTTGCTGCTGCCCGCATCCAGCCGACTCAAGGCCGCGTACAGCGTGGTGGTTTTGCCCGAGCCCGTGGGGCCGGTCACCAGAATGATGCCGTGCGGCTGAGTCACCAAATGCTCGAAGCGATTGAGTACATCACCTTGCATGCCCAGCGCTTCCAGGCTCAATTTGCCTTCGGACTTATCCAACAGCCGCAGCACGGCGCGCTCGCCATGGGCGCTGGGCAGCGTGCTCACGCGCACATCCACGGCCCGGGTGCCGATGCGCAGCGAGATGCGCCCGTCTTGCGGCAGGCGGCGCTCGGCAATGTCGAGGTCGGCCATGATCTTCAGGCGCGAAATCAGCGCGGCGTGCAGCGCCCGGTTGGGTTGCACTACCTCGCGCAGCGTACCGTCGACTCGAAAGCGCACGCTCGAATGGCGTTCATAGGGTTCGATGTGGATGTCGCTGGCACCGTCGCGGGCCGCCTGCGTCAGCAGCGCATTGAGCATGCGGATGATGGGCGCATCGTCCGATGTTTCCAGCAAGTCTTCAATCGCGGGCAGGTCCTGCATCATGCGCGACAGGTCGGCGTCGCTCTCGACCTCGCTGACCACCGCGGCCGCACTCGACTCGCCCTGCGCGTAGGCGACGCTGATGCGCTGGATCAGCGCCTGGGCCCCGAGCGGCTGCAGCTGCTGCACCGGGTATTTGCGCATCACCTCCGCGATGGCGCTGGCACCTGAATCGGGGTGAACCAACAGTGTCAGTTGTGCAGCATCTTCTTCGAGCAGCAGTTGGTAGGTGCGGGCAAAGGCATAGGGCAGCGGGTAACGCATGGCGGTCTGTGGCCCCTGTTCAAGGTTGCGTCTTGGCCGCAGGCGCCGCCACGGCGGCACGGGCCGCAGGCAAGGCGGGCAACTGGGGGGAATCGTTGATGGAGAGCACCCCGCTGGGTGCCGGTTGGGCGTCTTTCAGACCTGAACGCATCAACTCGTAGCGGTCCAGCGACAGCCGGTCGGTGGCCTGCGCGTCGCGCACCACCACCGGGCGCAGGAACACCATCAGGTTGGTTTTCTTGCGGCCACGCGCTTCGCTTTTGAACAAGTTGCCAAAAAATGGCACATCGGCCAAGCCCGGTACTTTGTCCTGGTTGCCGGTGTAGGTGTCCTGCAGCAGGCCGCCCAGCACCACGATGTTGCCATCATCGACCAACACGGTGGATTCGATCGTGCGCTTGTTGGTGGTGGGGCCATTGGCCGCCAGTTCGGTGCCGGCCTTGACCGCCGAGGTTTCCTGGTAAATCACCAGCTTGACGGTGCCGTTCTCGTTGATTTGAGGTTTGACCTTGAGCGTCAAGCCCACGTCTTTGCGCTCGACGGTGGTGAAGGGGTTGACCGAGTTGCCGCTGGTGTTGTTGCTGGTGTAAGAGCCGGTGACGAAGGGCACGTTTTCACCGATCACGATCTTGGCCTCCTCGTTGTCGAGCGTCAGCAAATTGGGCGTGGACAGCACGTTGCCGCTGCTGGTGGACTCGATAAAGTTGGCCAGAAAGCCCAGTACATAAACCCCGTTGGTTTGCCGCGCTGCGCCAATATTCAGGCCNGCCCCTGGCGCCACCGCACCCGTGGCGCCTTGGGTCGCGAGGTTGATGATATTTTTGCCAGCGGCGCCAAAATTGGTCCCCAGCAAGCCGATGACACCGTCGCCGGCGTTACCCAAAGCGCCCTGCCACTGGATACCGAATTCAGCCGCCCGGTCGGCATTCACCTCCACAATCAGACTCTCCACCAGCACCTGGGCGCGGCGGCCATCAAGCTTGTCGATGACGGCGCGCAGCTGGCGGTACTGCGGCTCGGGCGCGGTGATGATGAGCGAGTTGGTGGTGGCATCGGCCTGAATCTGACCCCCAGTGGACGACCCGGACCCGGATCCAGACCCGGCGCCCAAACCGGAGGTTTGAGAACCCATGGTGGGGCTTGAAGTCGCGCCGGTTGAAGCGGTCGTGGGCGCGACCGACGCGGGGGTGCCGCTCAAAGCTGCACGCAGGGTGACGGCCAGCTTGGTGGCGTCGGCATTTTTGAGATACACCACGTAAATATTGCCTGCGGCCCCATTGGCGCCACCACCGGCTGGCTGGTCGAGTTTTTCCACCAGCGACTTCACCAGCGCCACGCGCGCCGGGTTGGCGGCCCGCAGAATCAGGGTGTTGGAGCGCGGCTCGGCAATCAAGGTGGTCTTGAAAGTAGCCTCGGTCTGACCCGGCGCAGCAGGTGCCGTGCCTGACGACTCCACCAGCCGCAGCACCAGCGGCGCCAAATCCACGGCAATGGCGTGCTTGAGCGTGAGTACTTCAACATCGCTCGCATTGGACACATCCAGCGCGGCAATGATGCGGGCGATGCGGCGCAGGTTATCGGCGTAGTCGGTGATCACCAGCGAGTTGTTGCCGGGGTTGGCATTGATGGTGTTGTTGGGGCTGATCAAAGGCCGCAGCACCGCCACCAGGTTGTTGGCCGACTCGAAGTTGAGCTTAAAAATCTGCGTTGTGATCTGGCTGCCGGATGGACCGCCCTGTGCGCCGTCGCCGTCGCTGACCGTCACGCTGGCGCTTTGAAGCTTGGCCTCGGCCTCGGGCACCACCTTGTACAAACCGCCCGACTCGACCATGGTGAAACCCTGCAGCCGCAAGGCCGACAAAAACTGGTTCATCGCCACGCTGCGGCTCACCGGTTTTTCGGTCACCAGCGAGATCGTGCCCTTGACGCGCGGGTCCACCACGACATTGACGCCGGTGATGCCGGCCATGGCGCGGGCCACGGCCTCGATCTCGGCATTGCTGAAGTTCAGGGTAACCGGCTCACCGGCCTGCACATGGGGCACCGCCTGCGCCAGTGAATTTAAAGGAAAAACACTTAGAGCCCCCGCAGATATTGCGTAAGCAGCTATCAAATACATAGCGACCGAGGACGACCTGGTGTTGCAGAATTTCATACGATTTCAACCTACTTTGATGATGGCGCGCGCGCCGTCGCGCCGCCCGATGATATTAAGAAGATTCGACAAAGCGTCCTGGTCCTGCTCGGCAGCGCTGGCCTGGCCATCGAACCGGAGTTTGCCTCCCACCCATTGACCGCTGCCTGAGAGCTGCAAACTGCCCTCCAGCGTCTCCAGTTGCAGCGTCGATGTCGCCCCGCCCTGCACGGTAAAACGGTAGCTGCCCATGGGCTTGATGGTGGACAGGCGCGAAGCGATGTGCAGGGCATCGACCTGGACGCGACCGGCCAGCAGCAGACGCCCCGCAGCCCATTGCACCACCAGCCCCTGGGTGGTCAGGGCCAGTTGACCTTCGGTTTGAATGGTGTTCCAGGGCGTGCCCAAGCCGGTCAGCCACTGGGCGGGCCACTGCGACACACTGTCTGCCAGTTGCACACTGGCACCGCCCCAGTGCGGCTGCAGTTGCAAATGCCAGGCTTGTTGCATGCAGCAATCGGCCAGCAAATCAGCCTTCAGTCCTGACCAGCCGGGAGAAAGCTGCCACGCCAGCCGTCCAGGCAGGGTGGCCGCGTCCGTGCTGCCGGCGCCACCGGTCAACACCACTTGCGCCGACCCATTCCAGACTGTGCCACGGGCATCGGCCAGCACCAAACGCCCCTGCGTAAAGGCTTGCAAAGCGGCCGTAAGCCAGTGCGCCGGTGCCTGCATCAAGAGGGTCAGCAGCAGCCCCAGCAGTGCCCCGGCGACAGCCCAAGCCCATGGCGATTTGGTAGACGAGGTCACTTGAGGTTCAGCACCAGTGTGCCGTCCCAGGTGCCCGCTGCGTTGCGTGCCAGGTGCGCCTCGGCCGGTACGGTGCGCGCATTCAAACGCGCCTGCACCAACCATTGCGCCAAGGCGTCAGGGGCCGCGCCTTTGAGGGTGACGGTGACACGTTCGCCCATGACCTGCATTTGCGCCGCGTTACCCAACGCTTTGAGTGACGCCTCCAGCAAACGGCGCGCTTCCTCGGGCTCGGGGCGGGGTTGGGCCTGAATGGACTTGGCCTGCGCCTGCAGGCGCTGCATCTGCTGCATTTGGACCGCCAGCTGCTGGTGCTGCTTGTCCGCCGAGCGCAGCGTCGCCAGCGCGGGTGCCAGCGCCACCCACCACAGCACGGCGACCAGCACCAGCGCCAGGGCAGCCTGCAACAATTGCTGCTCGCGACGCGAAATTTGGTCCCAGCGGGCTTGGAGTTCGGGCGGCATGTTCATGGGGCAGCAACCTGTTTGATCACCAGGGCATTGCCCTCGGGGTTGGCCGCGTAAGCTTGCGGCTTGAGTCTGAAAGAGAGCGCACTCACCGCTTCTGGGTCGATCTTGAGTCCCTTCAGGCGAAGCTCACCCGCTACAAATTCAATAGCTGTTGGCGCACTGCCTGCGGGGGCTACGACCCCAAAAGACCCCAACATCGTCTCCAGATCGCGGCCCGAGGCCACGCCGCTGGCCTGCTCCAGTGCGGCGACTTCACGCGCCATTTGAATCGGAGCGTCAACCACCACCCGCACCTGCGGGAAGGTACCCGTCAACACCTCGCGAATGGCCGTTCGCTGGGCGTTGACCCGCGCTTGTTCTTTCCAGGCCCAGGCATTCAAACCCGCCAGATTGACCAGCAACAAAGCCAGCAAAGCCACGCGGGCAGCCCGCCAGCGCGGCGCCCGCCACAAGCTGCCCAAGGCTTCGGACCAGCGCTTGCGAGTCCGCGCCCCACTCGAATTGACCAATTCAAACTGGGCCAGGTCCCAGGCTGACTGACTGGCCAGCAAACTGCGCTGCGCACTTTGCTGCAAGGTGGCGTTGCGCTTGAACAATTGCTCGGCCAAGGCGGCCACCGCAGGCTCGGCCACCAGGGCCTGGTCTGACGACCAGTCCAGCAGTGCCACCGACGATGCAGTCGCAGGCCACACCGCCACGCCACCACGGGCGGTACACACCAGGCGGGCGTCAGTGGGCTCGCCGATGACGTGAAGCACATCCATGCGTTCATCCGGGGCAAATTCGGACACGATGCGGCTCACCGGGCGACCCGATTGCTCCAGCACTTGCAACGCGGCCTGCAACCAGGCCCGGTCGCACACCGCGACCCACACCGGGGCGTCGTCCCGGGGCGATGGCGCCAGCGCAAAGTGCAGTTGCGCCGTTTCATCGAGCAGGCGCTCCTCCAGCAAACCGTCCAGCACCGCCCGCACACGCAGGGGACTGGCTTCCTGATAAAAGCGGCGCCCCAGCGTGCCTTTGGGCAATTGAACCTGATGCCACGACAAATGGCGCGCTGGCACCACGGCCACCACGTCGTCGATACGCCCGGCCAGCGGCAACAGGGCCAACGCCGCGCGGGACTGTTCACCGACCGTGCTTCCGTCAGAGGTCAGCACGTAGTCGTACAAGGAGGCCGGCGACGCTGTCTCTTGGGGAAGGGTGATGATCAGGGTGGTCATGTGCGCAGAAAATGAGCTGGCGGTCATTGTAGGGGGGGCAAAGCGGGCACGACACCACGCTGGCGCTGTAGGGTTTTCACGCTCCTGTCATCGCGCTGCACCACCGATATCTCCTGCACCGTGTTTTGCTCGATCCGAAGCTGGCCGCGCACTTCAAAAAAGCGGGTGCTCACGCTGTGCTGCGCCTCGTTGAAGGTGGCGGCGTCGCTGCCGCCGACTTTGGTGGCGTCTTGCAAGGATTCAAAATGCTTGGCGTTGCGGGCGCTGACCAAGGCATGAGCATCCGCCAGTTCAAAGGTTTTGACGCAAGCGTAAATCACCTCTGCCGGGGCGGTGTTGAGGTTCACGGGCGTGGGTTCGGGCAGGATGCTGACAAAGGGGCGCAACATTTGAATCGTGGCCGGGGACAGTCCCACCCAGGTCAACTGGTCGAGCGTTTGCGGCACCAAAGTGATGGCCGCAGACGGAGCCGCATTGGCATCCGTTTGAGTACCCAAGGGCTGAGCCTGCAGCAGTTTATCAACCATGACGGCCAGCTCAGAAGGGGGCAGGTTCAGCTGTTTAAACAAACGGGCAAAGGCGAGTTGGCTGGGTTCGTGGACTTTGCCGCCTTGAATCAGGTTGGTTACATTCAGGCGGGACTGCAAATCGGTGATCTGACCGGAGAGAAAGGCATCCTGCGTGTCGTCGCTGGTGGCGGCATCACTGTGGTCAGCGGCCAGAAAGGTGGACAAACGGGCAGAGGCCAGCGGCACAGCCCAAGGCTCCCCCAGGTGGTCGGCGCCGCCCTTGCGGGCGTCTTCACGCAGAATCAGGCGGGCCCAATCCAAGGCCCCCGTCAACACCCACGATGACTGGGTTCGGCTGCGCTCAGCGGTCTCCACCTCCACCCCGCGCCATTGCTGCCAGAGCGAACTCGATGCCAGCGTGGCCACCAGCACCACGGTGAGCATGGCCGTCAAAATGGCGGCGCCGCGCTGAGTCTTCATGTCCGCTCGCTTCATTTGCCACCGCCGACGGTGGGGCGCAACCAGTCGCGCGTCAGGGTGCCGCTGATGGCTTGGCCCGGCGCCAGCGTCAACACCAGTCGCACGCCATCTGGAATGCTGGTGTCTGTGGGCACTTTTTTATCAGCGCTCACACCCGCGCTGGACAGCGGGTTGCTCCAGCCATCGTTGCGGTAATAAAAGAGTTGCCACTGGTCCAACGGCACGATGCGAACCTCGAGCAATCGATCTTCATCACTGGGGTTTTGACCCCACTGGGCCGCTTGTTGCCAGGCTTTTTGCAACGCATCCCGGGTAGTCAAGGGCGGCGACTGCCAGCGCAGCCACTGGCCACGACCGTCCACATTGCGGCGCGACCAGGCCACCACCCGCAGCCCCTCGCCCGGCGTGGCCGTGCCCCGGCGCAAGATGCGCAGTGCGCGGCCGTCCCAGTCCAGACTCGGGGTGTTGGGCTGCTGCGCCAGCGCATCCAGATCCGCCCCCCATTGCGACAGACCAGCCTGCAGGGCCAGCACGTCGTCCGCGTGCTGGCGCATCTGGGTCTGGGCCCGCGACATGCCGTCCAGGCCGCGCCAGCTCAAGCCAGCCATCAGTGCCATCAGGCCAATGGCCACCAGCAGCTCAATCAAGGTAAAACCACGCGATTGCCGGCCCATCAGTAGCGCCCCACCACGGTGGACAGGCGCAACACCGACAACTCACCACGGTGCACCTGCGCATCAACGCGCAAAAAATTGGGGTTGGGTGTGGGCCGAACGGCCAGCGCCACGCTAAAGGTTTGACCGGCCTGCTCGCACACCACCGTGCCATCGCCGATTCCGGGCATTTGTTTGGCCAGACGCACTTTGATGAGTTCGTTTTCGGCGCACATCTGGGCCAGCAGTGCATCGGACTGGCGCTGCGCGTTGCGCGTGAGCGCGGAGGTAGCTTGCAAACCGGCCATCAGCGCAATGGCCACAATGCCCAGGGCTACCAGCACTTCAACCAGCGTGAATCCGCGTGCTTTTTTCATGAGCGGTTTACGGCGCGGGCGCCGCTATGGCAAACGGCCGCACGCCGTCAGTGGCCAGGCGAACCGTTTTACCGGGCTTTGAGCGCGAGATCAGCACGATCTCTTGCGGCCCGATGATGGGCTCCGGGCCAAGCACCACGGGCACGGCGCCGCTTGCGCTGGCGACATCCGTGTCGGCGTCCAGCCAGGGCTGCGGCTGCTCTGCCGCTGGCAAGCCCTCAAAGTGGAAGCCAACCGCATCGGCTCGCCATCGCACCGACGCGCCCGTGACCCGGGACTGGGCCCGGGCCGACTCCAGCAGGGCGGCCAGTCGCTCGGCGTCACGATCGAGCTGCACCTGGGACGAGTCGCGCATGGCAAAACCCACACCGGCCGAGACCATGGCCACGATGGCGACAACCACCAGCAACTCCAGCAAGGTGAACCCGGCGTTTGGGCTCTTACGGCTGCCAGCTGCCAATGTCTGCATTTTTGCCCTCGCCACCGGCCTGGCCGTCAGCGCCGTAGGACATCACGTCCACTTCGCCTTTGATGCCGGGGTTGAGGTACACATAAGGGCGGCCCCAGGGGTCGTTGGGCAGCAAGTCAAGATTGGGCTTCCAGTTCAGGGGTGCCGGGCCGGTGGTGGGCTTGGTCAAAAGCGCCTGCAAGCCTTGCTCGGTGGTGGGATAACGCTGGTTATCGAGCTTGTAGAGCTTGAGCGCCTGCATCAGGTTGTTCACATCCGTTTTGGCCGCCGTCACCCGTGCGTCATCGGCCCGGTCCAGCACGTTGGGCACGATCAGTGCCGCCAGCACCCCGATGATCAACAGCACAACCATCAGTTCGATCAACGTAAAACCGCGTTGAGCATGTCGGCGCAGGTTGGAAAAATTTGTATTCATAGGCTTGAGGGCATTCATAAGACGTTGTCGCTTCAATGATAATCCACCCATGCAAACGCACCCGTACACCCCATCGCTTGGCCTCTGGTGGCTTCGTATTGCCACATTTTCAGTGGCGGCACTGGCTGCGGCCAGTGTCGCGTTCTGGGTGCTGAAGTGGACGGGGGACGCTGCTCCCACGTCAGCGTCGGCGGTTTCCCAGACAACAAGCCCCTCGGACCCGCTCGCGGTGGCACGCGTACTCGGCGGGGGCCAGATTGGTGCCACAGCAGGCCCGGCCCCGGTATCGGCGGCCAGCCGTTTCAAACTGACCGGCGTGGTGGCCAACAGCGCCAATGGCGGCTACGCGCTCATTTCGGTGGACGGGAAACCAGCCAGACCCTACCGGGTTGGCGCCCAGGTGGATGACGCGCTGGTGCTGCACTCGGTCACAGCCCGCAGCGCAGCGCTCGCTGCCCGCGTTGACNCCCCCGCCTCCATCACGCTGGACTTGCCCAAGCTCTCGCAGCCTTGACAGCGCTTGCCCCCTGGGCAACGCCGCAATGTCCCTGTTCAATCAAGCACAATTTCCACTTCCGTGCGACCGGGCGCGCTGGTGATGCGCAAACGGGCATCAATGGCTTTGGCCCGCTCACCCAGGGAACTCAAACCCCGGCGCTTGACCTGCGCGGGATCAAACCCGCAACCGTCATCGACCACCAGCAATTGAGCCCCGCCTTTGGAGGTGCCGTGCAATTCAATCCGCAGCGTGCGCGCCTGCGCGTGCTGCATGGCATTGGACAAGGCCTCAAACACCATGAACTGCAGATGCCGCATGGCTTTGTCGTCCAGCCGGGCCAGCGGCTCAAGCAGGTCCACGTCCCAGCACAGCTCGATGTCTGACGCCTTCAAACGCGGCTCCAGCCGGTAGCGCAGATTGGCCAACAGGGAGGTGATGTCACCGGCGGGCAGGTTCATCGCATCAATGGAGAGCTTGAGCTGGTCCAGCGAATCGCGCAGGGTGTGCAGCACCTCGCCCGAGCTCGCCCGGCCCGATTCGAGCTGCCGGATGGCCGTGCTGATGTGCGCGCCCACCCCATCGTGCATATCGCGCAGGATGCGGGTGCGCTCGCCAGTGCGCTCCTGCTCACGGGCCAGCAGTTCCATGCGCTGATAGGCCTGCGCCAGCTCTTGCTCTTTTTGTGCCACCCGCATCGCCAGGTTCACGCTCAGGTCTCTAGCCTGGCTGCTGACGGCGCGAAACCGCGTGATCACGATGTAAAACAGTGTCAGACCGAACAACATCGAAAAATAACGCAAGTAGGTACTGTCTTCATACGCGGAACTCAACTGCATCACGTACAAATCGTAGCAACCAACCACGGTGTTGAGCAACAACACAAGGGCCAACATTCGATGTGCCACAGCCCCACTGACCATCGCCTTGTGCACCGCCAAAACAACAACAATGGCAAACGTCAGTCCTGAAAATCCATAAACAATCGTCAGCAAAATTGGATGTCCATAGGCAAATGACGCAATCGCCCCGGCGACACAGGCCAGCACCAGAAAACCCAACCAGCGACGCAACCAAGCAGTCAACAGGCGGCGACTCCACCCCAAAACCTCGACTGAAAACAGAATCACGCCGCATGTCCACACACTGGTCATCACAACAGGCACCATGCCCCACCAAGGCCAGGAAAGCAGAGGACTCTCTGTAATGAAGTCGCTGACACTCACCATCCAGCAAAGTTCGGCCACGCCCGCAAACAGATACAGCGGATCTCGCTGAGGCTGACCGGGCCATGACATGTCCACCTGGGTCGCCCACAAAGTCAACGCCACCAAACCAATCAACAAGCTCCCCACCACGATGATCAACGCGCCCATGCTGCGCCAAAGATAGGCGCGTAAAAACACCGGGTAAATCAGCTTGTCCGGCCCCAGTGTTAACGGTGCCAGCCCCCCACTGCGCCCGACATCGGTACGGATATGGATGCGTAACAGATTGCGGGTACTCAGCAGATCCGGCGAAATCTCGATCAGGCGCGGCGCCTTCGCAAAATCCAGCCCGTTACCATGCTGCAAGTCGCCGTTGTGCTGGATCAGCGCGCCGTTGAGCCAAACTTCATAGACATTGCCGAGCCGGGGCAGATACAAAGCATAAAGCTCGGTGGGCACCTCTTGCAAGATAAATGGCAGCTCAAACGTGGCCGTGCCCGCCAGCCCTGGATGTTGACGGTCCCAGTGGTAAGGCAGACTAACGCGCTGCTGCGTTGTCTGGCCCTGAACCGTCACCGTAGCCGCAGCGTCCCTCAACTCGATGGTTTGG
>JGI24142J45722_1000244_pt1 | contig 33055 bp, 28 predicted proteins | sample BarGraIncu00431A_FD_45722 | JGI IMG/M metagenome (IMG submission 45722) | reverse complement strand
TAGCACTTTAAAATAAGAAAGAGGATGATCTTATTGAAAAAATTTCCGTTTAAGTTTAAAGTTTATATATTGCTTGTACTAGTTTTTTTAGGAATGGCTTACGCTTATAAAGTCAAACTAGTTGAGGACGCTAGAGTATTGGTAGAAAATGACGAAAATATAGGTAAAACTATTATAAGCGTATGGTTAAAAGACTCCATACAAGCAGACACCAGGAGAGATCAGATACAAAGATATAATGAAGAAAATAAGGATAATATATATATAGACCTCAAAGTAGAAGGTAAAAGCTATAATAATTTGTTGAAGACGGCTTTAGCTACATCGGATAAACCTGATATTTTTGAGTATGGATATTCTGATTTATATAAATATGATAAAATAATGGATATGAAACAGTTTGGACTAGATATCGACAAAATTGGTAAAGAAAATTTTATATATTATAAGAGAAAACCAATGGGAGTAAAAATATTAGGTAATAATGTTAAACTAATTTGGAACAAGGAAATGTTAAAAGGTGCTGGCATAAATCCAGAATCACAGCCTAAAACCTTTGATGAACTTTTGAATTATGGTTTAAAAATTAAAAAAGCATATCCAAATGTTATCCCCTTTGAATTCCCTGCAACCACTATTGGAGAACTTCAAATATCCATTGGTGAAATGAGTGTAAATAAAGGCAGTATTTATACGACTTTTTGGGATTACAAAACGGGAAAGTATAATTTTGAATACGCAAAGGATATTTTAAATGTTTATAGTAAGATGTATTCATTAGGTTTAATTGATAAAGATTTTGCTGATAAAACCAAATCCAATCTAAGAAGAGATTTTGCATCACAAAAGACTGCTATGATAATTAGCACTTTTGAAGACAAGAACTATTTTGACAATATTATGCCTCTTAATTTTTCAATGGGTATATCCAATCTACCTAAAATAGATTTGAAAGATCCACAAAATTATTTTTATACAGAAAATTATAATTGTCTTGTAGTGAATAGTGATGTAGATAATGAAAGTAAGAATAAAGCTGCTATTAAAAAAGTTTATGAATTATTTTTAGATCCAAAAATAAATAATCAAATGTTAGCTACTAAAAAGGGACTTCCAATTTTCATAAATAACCAAGTTATTGAGCATGACATTTATAAAGAATATAACAATGATACTAATTTCAGAAATGAGTTATTTGATCCTACTGCTTTCATAAATTACAAGGAAAAAGTAACAAGACAATTATTTTATGATGCTATTAAGGGAGAGCAAAAAGTTGATATTGTTATAAAGAAACTGAATGAGAATTATGCTGCGTCATGCAAATTCATGAAAGATAATTATTCTTTTGATTTTAGTGAATTTAGGGAATAATAATTTAACGCATTTTCAGTTGCTTAATTACTAAATTTAAGGTAGTAAGGAGAAAAGTATGAATATTAAAGAATTTTCAAAGAAAAATTATATAAGTGTTAAAGAATTTTCAAAGAAAAATTATATAATTTTATGTAGTATAATTGTAATTTCTATAGTGGTTTTTTTATTTTTATTTAGAAAAATTGGAATGAAAGATTCAGGAATGGCTTCAATTGCAACCGCAATGCTGATATTTGATTTATATTATGCATCCATTGACATGAAAAAATCTATACTTTTATTTATAGTATCCTTTCCAATATTTGTAACAGCAAGAAAAGTGGTTTATTTCGACCTATTGTTTTTAAAAGTAACCTTCGAAAGTATTTACATTACTATAATGTTTATATTAAATATAAAAAATATTGGTAAATTTGTTAAAGGTAAATTATATAATAAAGAATCATACAGCGGAAAATTTTTATTTTTGATTATAGTTTTTGTCGTATTAGCAACTAATAGTAATATATTTTCAGAACATATATTAAAAAGCTTAAGTAGTACATATATTTCTATTTTCATACCGGTTATGTTTATGTTTATCATTTTAGTTAATTTCAAAAATGAAGATATCAAAAGTATTTTTTTTGCATTAATAGTAAGTATAGATTTAAGCTGTTTTTATGGATTCTCTCAAGTGATTACAAACAGAATGAGTTTAGGGGATGTAATGCGTAATAGAAATCTTATAACTTTTGGATATCACAATGTAAATATAGGTGCCGGTATAATACTTTTAATTGTACCATTAGTTTTAGAATTAGTATTATATAGAGAACTTAATAAAAAAGAAAAAATATTTGTATATGGTTCCTTATTTACAACTATAATTGCACTATTGATTACATTTACTAGAGGCGCATGGCTTTGCTTTCTTATAATAACTTTTATCATGTTAATAAGTAAAAAGTATAAGAAAATATTTTATTTCTTTGGAATAGCCTTTTTAATTTCATCAAAGTGGATTATCACATTTATACTTCAAAGAGGGCAAGTAAATGTGGATATTTTAAAGAATGAATCTATAATGGCAAGATTACAAGCAATTGTAGCAAGTTGTATAATAGTAATAAAATATCCCTTTGGTGCAGGAGCCGCAACTTTTGCAGAATTATATAAAAAATATGCTATGAATGCATATTTAGCTTTTCCAGAATCCTTTAGAATAAGTGCACCTGTTGCGAATTATTCTATGGAAAATGCACATAATTTGTGGTTTCAAATTGCGGTGGAGTTTGGAATAATATGCTCTATGTTATTCTTAATTATAATTATAAATCGGTTAAAGGTTATTTTCGAAAATTATAGTGAAAACAGAGGCGTCTTTACCACAATTATAATATATATGATCTATTCAGTGCTAACAGGAAATGAATTTGATCATAAAGGAGTAATTACAGGAACATTAATTATGTGGTTAATATTTGCAATAGTAGAATTAAATAGTAAAGAAAATTGTTTAAATGAAAAACTTACTTAAAATACTTTACTTTAGGAGTTTAGCTTTAGTAAATAATAATTAGCTGAAACGGAATAAGGAGCGATAAAATGAATGATCAAGGGAATTTAAAAGTATCTGTAGTTATTCCTTGCAGAAATGAAGAAAATCACATTGGTAAATGTATACAATCTATAATAGACCAAAGCTACGGTATAGATAATATTGAAGTTATGGTTTGTGATGGATGCTCAGATGATAAAACTCAGGATATAATAAAAGAATATAACATTAAATATCCACAAATAAAATTAGTGATAAATGAAAAAAAAGTAGCACCTACAGCAATGAATTTGGGAATAAAAGCTTCCAAAGGGGAGATAATTGTAATTTTTGGTGCCCATGCCTATATGGATAAAGATTATATCAAAATTTGCGTAGAGAAACTAAAGAGTGCTGATATTGCTTGTGTAGGTGGAAGAATTATAAATATTAGTGAAAATAGTATGGCTGAGGCTATATCTTTCTCTATGGGTTCGCCATTTGGTGTTGGAAATGCACTATTTAGATTTTCAGAAAAAGAACAACTTGTTGACACCGTTGCTTTTGGAGCCTACAGAAGAAGTATATTTGATGAAATAGGATATTTTGATGAAGAGCTTGTACGCAATCAAGATGATGAATTGAATTTTAGAGTAGCTAAAAGTGGTAGTAAGATACTTCTAGCCCCTGATATAATATCTCACTATTATACGAGAGGATCTTTTGGTAAGCTTTGGACTCAATATTTCCAATATGGCTTTTGGAAAGTTAGAGTTATTCAAAAACATAAAAAGCCAGCAGCATTAAGACATTTAATTCCCTTAATATTTGTTATAAGCTTAATTTTAGGCACTGTAGCAAGTCCATTCTTAAAGGCAGCTAGATATTTATTTTTAACAGAAATTATATTATATTTATCCGGTGCTATTATATTCTCATTAAAAGCTTCTAAAGGAAAAATTAAATATGTACCTCGGATGATAATAGCCTTTTTGATATTACATCTAAGCTATGGAATTGGATTTTTAGAGGGATTAATAGTATTTTACTGTTTGAGATCTAATAGTGTAGTTGAAAAAAACACAAAATCATCAAGATAATTTTGCATCATTTGAAATGAGATGGGAGCGGTAAAGTGGATTCTTATAAAAAATTCTTATTTATATTAACATGTGTTTATATTGTGTTATTGCCTTTAATTCCAAAAGAAATAATGTTTAAGGGAGTACTATTTACTGATTTGATTTTAGCATTAATGATTTTTGTATACATATTAATTATAGTTGTTTCTAAAAAAGGTAGAGAAAATTTTATTAATGGACTTGTAAATTTCTTTACAGATAAACTGAGTATATTTATGGCAATACTACTTTGTATAATGCTTGTATCCACTATTTATGCGGTAGACAAAAAATTAGCATTAAGTGAAAGTGCAAGGTTTATAACTTATATATTTATGTTTTTTATTATAAAATATGAGTTTAATAGTAAGAAACAAATAAAGATTTTATTAAAATGCTATATATTTGTCTCCTTTGTTTTAAGCTGCATAGGTATTGTTCAGCATTTTACAGGATTTGGATTGACTGAAAAATTTACAAAGACAAGTGCATTTGGAACAGGTATAAGGATTGCTTCCACACTTTTTAATCCAAATGCTTATGGTGCTTATTTAATATTAATAATTTTTCCATTGATTATGTTATGCATTTATGAAAAGAATAAGAATAAAAAAATAGTGTATATATTTCTTTCAATATTACTACTTACTAATTTATTGATGACTTTTTCTAGAAATGCATTATTAGGATTTGGACTTGGAGTATTAGTGCTTGGGCTAATTTATAGCATTAAGTTGATTTTCGCTCTTGGTGGTTTTAGTATTTTAATGTTTTTCATTCCTTCTGTTTTTCAAAGAGTGAAAGATGTAACTAGTTTAACTCAAAATGAATCAAGAATTAAACTTTGGAAAACGGCTATAATGATGATAAAGGAACATCCAGTTCTTGGTGTTGGCAATGGGAATTTTGTCACTAGATATAATGAATATATAAAAAAGTATAAAGAGTTGAAATATCAAGAGTACCAAAATTATCCAGGGCATAATTCGTATTTAAAGGTACAAAGTGAGTTGGGGATAATAGGAATTGTTTCTTTTTTAGGAATAGTAACAATAGCCCTATTCAGAGTTAAAAAATTGTATAGTACAACTACAGATAAATTTTTTAAACCATTTTATATGGGTGTAATGGCAAGTATGGTTGCTTTTCTATTTATGAATTTTTTAGACAATTTATTTTTTGTACCAAAAGCGACAACTTATTTTTGGTTTTTATTAGCTACAGTAGAAGCATTATTAAATATTCATCAAAAGGAAATACATGAGAGGAGCACAATTCAATGTATGTCATGATTATATCACGTGGATATCCCACAAATAAATATAAGATGAATGGTATATTTGAATTTGACCAAGCTAAGGCATTAGCTAAAGCAGGTTGCAAAGTTGTTGTTGCTGCAATTGATGTCCGCTCTATAAGACGGTGGCGTAAATGGGGATTGGAACGTCATGAGATAGAAGGCGTTAATGTTTATGCAATAAACATTCCAGGTGGGAGATTACCGAAAGTGATTTTGCACAAAGTGATGAGCATAGGGCTAAGTATTTTGTATAAACTTATATTAAAACAACAAGGCAAGCCAGATATTTTGCATGCACATTTTACTGATTTAGGTTACATTGCACTTACATTGAAACAACAAATAAATGTTCCACTTGTAATAACTGAACACTCATCGCTCATCAATAAGCCAGTAATAGAGAAACAACTTGTAAAAATTGCAACAGCGGTATATGAAAAAGCTGATGCAGTTATTGCAGTAAGCCCCGCATTATTAAATGTTATAAATGATAGATTTAATATAAAATCACTTTATGTTCCCAATATTGTTGATACAAACATATTCACCTATACAATAAGACCAGCAAGTAGCACATTTAACTTTGTATCAATAGGTAATCTAGTTATTGGAAAAAGAATGGATTTGACCATTGAAGCATTTTATAGCGCTTTTTCGGATTTTTCAGATGTGATCTTGACCATATTTGGAGAAGGTGATGAGAGATCTAAATTAGAAGCTATTGTAAAAAAACACCACTTAGAGAATAGAGTTGTGCTTATGGGTATGTGTTCCAGGACAGTTATTAAAGAAAAACTAAAGAGTAGTGATTGTTTTGTCTTAGCTTCCCGTTCTGAAACCTTTGGTGTTGCTTATATAGAAGCATTAGCCTCTGGGGTGCCGGTCATTGCAACTAAGTGTGGTGGTCCTGAAGTATTTGTTAATACAGAGAATGGACGTATGATTCAAGTGGATAATCTTGATGAATTAGTAAGTGTGATGAAATATATGTATAAAAACAGCGTAGAATTTGACAGGGAGAAGATATCAGCTGAGATAAAACTCAAGTTTTCACCAGAATATGTTTCAAAAAAATTACTAGAAGTATACCAGCAAGTAATTGGATGTGGAAGTAGCCATTAAAAACGTAATAAAACAAAAGGGTATATCTTACTTTGATATATCCTTTTTATGAATTATTATTGATGTGACCCCTGGTGTTATGATAGTTGTCGCAAGGAATAAAATATGATATTATTAGTGTATAAATAAGTCAAATACATACTTAAATATTCATGAGGAAGTGGGATTAAAAGATGAGTGAAGAGGATACATTAAATATAAATAAGAAAATACACATTGAAAATAAAAAGCTTCAATTCGTAATTAAAAGATTGATGGATATTATATTATCTTTCATAGGCATAATAATACTTTCGCCTATATATTTAATTATTATTATTGCTATTAAATTAGATTCAAAAGGACCAGCTATATTTAAACAAATTAGGGTTGGCAAGGATGGTAAAGATTTTACTATTTTTAAATTTAGAACTATGATAGTTCAAGCTGAAAGTAAAAGAGAACTTGATATAGACCCAAATGATTTAGAAAATTTTGTATTTCAAAGTAAGTCGGACAATAGAATAACAAAGCTTGGGAGCTTTTTAAGGCGCAGCAGCTTGGATGAAATTCCACAACTTTTTAATGTTTTGTTTGGACAAATGAGCCTTGTAGGCCCTAGACCTGAAATACCAGAGGTAGTTAATTATTATCCGGAAAGCTATCATCAAAGATTTCTAGTTTTACCAGGGATTACTGGGCTTGCTCAGATTAGTGGAAGAGGAGAAATTGAACTGGGAAAAACTATTTCTTATGACCTAAAATATATTATGGATTTCTCAGTAGCATTCGATATAAAAATCCTCTTTTTAACAGTGGTATCTGTATTTAAAAAAGAGGGTGCTTATTAAGCATCCACTAAAGTGGCTGAGCATTCACATTAGTGACTGAACATTTATAAAATGAAGTTTTTTTGGAGGAGTTTTATGATAACAAGAATATTTCAATATAAGATTTTTAATGATAACATTGGAGCACTACTTGAAAGTATAAATAATTTCGAAAAAGTACATATTGTTTCAGGAAACCCAGAAGTGCTAAGCATTGGACTACAAAATAATATATTGTTAGATAATTTTACTAGTAAAAATTCAATTATTATTCCAGATGGAGTTAGCACTGTAATTTGTTCCAAAATTGTAGGGCAGCCAGTGAAAGAAAAAATTGCTGGTATAGAACTCATGGATTGTATAGTGAAAAAATGTGAAAAAGAAAACCAAGGAATATATTTGCTAGGCGCGACCCAAGAGACCGTAGATATGTGTAATATTAATTTGCGAACTAAATACCGTAAAGTAAATATTTTAGGTAGTCATGATGGATATTTCGAAATAGATAACTGTGAAGAAATATTAGTGGAAATAGAAAAAGCTAAACCACAAGTTTTATTTGTTGCAATGGGATGTCCAAAGCAAGAGTTATTCATAGCTAAATATATGGACAGACTTCCTTGTAAAATATTTATGGGGGTTGGAGGAAGTTTTGATATTTTAGCAGGTAATCTTAAACGTGCACCTAAATGGATGATAAATATAGGAATGGAATGGTTATATAGAGTTGCAAAAGAACCCTTTAGAATTAAAAGATTGTCATCTATACCTAAATTTATTTTAATGGTTTTAAAGGATAAGTATAAACGCAAATGATTTTTAGTTTAGTTGTAAAAAGGGGTAAAGGAGGGGATTGGCATTAAAGTTTTGCATATAATATCCGGCAATGATAATGGTGGTGGTGGAAACCACGTATTAAACATATGCAATAAATGTAATGTAAATTTTGAAAACATAATTGGTTGTGTAGGAGAAGGTCCACTTTACTCAAAAGCGAAAACCATAGATGTTAGCTATAAGCTTTTTACAAACAAACTTAATAATATGGAGATTGTTAATTTTATAAATCAAAACTCCATAAGTATAGTGAATTTCCATGGCGCAAAACCTTTTTTAATGCATTTAGTTTTAAAAATAAAAATAAAAGTGCCTACAGTAGCAGTAGTTCACAGCGATTATAGATATGATTTTCTTAATAATAAAGTAAAATATTTTATTTTAACCCCTCTTAGTATTAAGGGGTTAAAGAGCTTTAATAATTATATTTGTGTATCAAATAACTTAAAGGATCTATTAGAAGAAAAAAAGTTCAAGGGAAGCAAATCAGTTGTAAACAATGGTATAGATATTAAAAAAAATAGTGTTGTGACTACAGCAGAGGACATGCGAAATAATTTAAAATTAAACCCTCAGGATTTTGTATATGTTATGGTTGCAAGATTGCATCCTATAAAAAACCATAGAGAAGTAATACTGGCTTTTAGTAAATTAACTCAAAAGTTTCATGATGTAAAATTGCTTTTAGTTGGTGATGGGGAATTACGATCTCAACTAGAAAAGTTAATAGTGGATTTAAAACTAGAAAATAGTGTTACTATGGTGGGAAATGTAACAAATCCCATAGATTATATAAATGCTTCTAATGTTAGTGTTTTGGCTTCTTTAAGTGAGGGCGGAGCACCACCTTTAACTGTTTTGGAATCAGGAATTGTAAAGATACCCACTATGTATACTGTGGTAGGGGATCTTGAGAGTATATTGGATGAAAATAGCGGATATAAAATAGAAAACCAGAACAATGAAAATATTTACAAGGCTATGAAAGTAGCATATCTAGATGTGAATAATTTAAAAGCTAAAGGTGAAAATTTATATAATATTGTTGTTAAAAAATTCACTATAGAAAAGTTTTGGGAAAGTTATCACAGAATTTATAAGAACATACTAAAGAGATAATAAAAGATTTCTTCTTGAAATTAACAATAAGAGTTGGCAAATAACAATCCACTAATTTACAGAAAATGGAGTGTACCATGAAAGAAAACAAAGTTTTAAAAAGTTCAATAATTGTAATGATATTTGTAATAATTGGAAAGATTCTAGCTATAGTAAGAGATAGCTTAATGTTTTCTAAATTTGGAACTTCCTATCAAACAGATATATATGTTTGGTGTTTTGGGGTAGTATTTCTCTTTACTAGTTTAGGATATGGTCTTAGTACCACTATAATACCCATTCTTACAGAATACATTGAGACCAAAAATTTAAATGAGAGAAATAGTTTTGTAAATAACGTAACTAATATTTCCATGATATTAACTGTAATTATTACGGGGATTGGAATATTATGTTCTTATTATATAGTTTATTTTTTTGCGAATAACTTATCAAAGGATCCAGTTATATTTAACCAAACTGTAAAAATACTAAGGATAATGTTCTTATCAGTGCTATTTTTAACGCTCCAAGGCATTGTGGCAGGGGCACTTCAAGCTCACAAAGAATTCTCTATTCCAGCTGCTATGGCGGCATCTGCAAGCTTAATATATATAATTTATTTAAGCTTATTTGTAGAAAAATTTGGACTTACAGGCTTTGCAATTACAACAGTTTTAGCATTTTTCGTACAATTCGTAATTAATGTGCCAAAGTTTAGAAAGCTAGGATACAGGTATAAATTAGAAGTGGATATTAAGAATAAGGACCTCCAAAAGATGTTTTTATTAATGATACCAATAATAATAAGTACTGCAACCATGCAATTTAATTTATTTATAAATAGATCCTTTGCCATGAACTTATATGAAGGAGCTACTTCAATTCTTGAAGCTGCAAATAAAGTAACATTGCTTACATATGAGGTTTTTGCAGTAGCAGTTTCTATGATAGTATATCCAATACTCTCTACCTTCATAGTTCAGAATAATTATGATGAGTATAAAAAATCATTAGTTAAATCAATTAATATAATAAATTTAGTTATGATACCCGCAGCACTTGCAATAGTAATATTAAGAGAACCACTAATTAGTGTACTATTCCTAAGAGGGAAATTTACCGTTAGGGATGTTAAATTAGTTTCTACGGCATTAATATTCTATTCGCCAACTATGATAGCTTATGGGGTTCGAGACGTATTAAATAGAGCCTTTTATTCTGCAAAGGACACTAAAACACCAATGATCTATAGTGTTGTGGGTGTGGTAATAAATATTATTCTTAGTGCTATTTTGTACAAACATATGTCAGTGCCTGGACTGACACTATCTTCCTCAATTTCATCTGTAGTCATTACTTTAATGTTACTAATCCAGATGAGTAAGAAATTCAAGGGAATCAATTTTAAATCTATGATTAAAACTTTAGGGAAAATATCTATAGCTTCTATTCTTATGGGAGTGGTAGTTTACTTTATTAAAAAAATATTTATTATGAACTTAGCACCAGCTTTTATTGTTAATGCAATGATTCTACTCCTATGTACAATCCTTGGAATAGTATTATATTTTTATCTAACATACGCTTTAAAGATTGAAGAATGTATGTACTTATGGAATATTTTCAAAGATAAAATTGTAAAAAAACAGCTACATTAATTATGCAATAATAACACATACTAAATTTAAAGGAGTGTGATTATATGCAATTTTATGATGTAGTCAAATCAAGAAAAAGTATAAAAAAGTTTAAGAATACCCCAATAAATAGTGAAAAATTAGCTAGAATGATTAATGCTTCCATGATGTCACCTTCATGGAAAAATAATACTTCTTATAAATTTATTTTAGTTGATGAAAAAAGTGAACTAGAACAAATATCAAAAGCTATAGTGAATAATGATAATTCTGCAGCACAGTCAATATTGGACGCACCAATGACAGCTATTGTAGTTGCAAATCCAGATGATTCTGGTGAGGTAGAAAATAGAGAGTATTATTTAGTAGATAGTGCCATAGCAATGGAGCACTTTGTTTTATCAGCTACTAATGAGGGTTATGGAACTTGTTGGATCGCTGCTGTTAATGAAGATATTATTAAAAAAACATTGTCCATTCCACAAAACTATAAAGTAGTTGCCATGACGCCTATTGGAGAGATTGAGGAAAGTAAAGAACATAATGATAAAAAAGAAGTAAGGGACTTTGTATTTTTGAATTCTTGGGATAAACCTTATTCTGAGAAAACTGAAAGTTAGAACATAAAAAAATGTATTTTAGTTAATAGTTAAAGACCCTATATCTGCAGACTTAGGGTCTTTAATTTATTGATGATAGGGGGATTACCATGGAAAAAACAAAAGGAATTTTATTTATTATTTTATCTGCTATTTCCTTTGGAATTATGCCAATCCTTGCAAAGTTGTCATATAGGGGAGGTGCGAACACATATACCACATTATTCCTTAGGTTTTTTTTTGCGGCAATTATGCTTTTTTATTATTTGAAATCTAAAGGTATATCTTTGAAATTAGCTAGAAAGCAATTATTTTTAGTAATAATAATAGGGGTGTTCGGATTTACATTATCATCTATTAGTTTATTTATGTCCTATAATTATATAAGTATTGGAATGGCAACTATGATTGTCTATACATACCCGGCTATTGTTACTTTATTGTCCTATATGTTTTATAAAGAAAAAATATATCCTAGAAAAATAGTATCTTTGACGATTTCCACAATAGGTATTTTTGTTTTAATTGACAGGGGAAGTGTTAGNTTTAATTTAATAGGAATAATCCTTGCAGGTATAGCTGCAGTAATGTATTCATTATATGTGNTAGGTGCATCTCATAAGGAATTTAGGGTCATCAACAGTTATGTTTTAACCTTTTATATCTCATGTGCATCTGCTNTTATGATGTTTNTGGCAGCTATCACTACTGGNAATTTTAATATGCATATATCTTTTTATGCACTTGTNGCAATTTTATTATTAGCATTAATATCTACAACGGTGGCACTAATGGCATTTTTAGAAGGTGTTAGAATAATAGGCCCTTCCAAGGCTTCAATTTTAAGTACAATTGAGCCTATTGTTGCATTAACCCTTGGGATAATAATTTTACGGGAGCCTATATCAGCTAGGATTATAATTGGAAGTATTATGATTGTCACCTCTGTAGTTATATTAACAACAGAATAATTAGAGTTTTAAACCTTTTGCAATTCTAGTCCCCATTTCCTTATTTGCCTTCATGAAGTTAACAAGCATTCTCTCTTGTATAGGTTTTATTGCAGAGCTTAGTGATTCAACAATATTTGAAACTAGGTGATCCTGGTCAATGGTATTTAAGGAAAGGTATTTTTCACCTGCCTGAGCAAAGTCATCTTTCTTACTTATTGGTTTTCTCAGCTCATTACCTTGAACAAAAACTACTTCGGGAACTCCCGTCACCGGTGCTTGCTTTGGAAGACCTCCTCCTAGTGTATTTGGGTAGTAATTTGTACTACCATGGTTTGGCATTACCTGCATAAAGCCATCTTGCTGATTATTGTTAACTAATACATTTGGACGATTAATTGGTAGTTCAAGATAATTTGTACCAAGACGGTACCGTTGAGTATCTGCATATGAAAAAATTCTTCCTTGAAGAAGCTTGTCATTTGAAAAATCAATTCCTGGGACAATTGTGGCGGGACAAAATGCTGATTGTTCTACTTCTGCAAAGAAGTTTTCAGGGTTTCTATTTAGAACCATTATGCCAATAGGCATTAATGGGAACATATCCTCTGGCCAGGTTTTGGTATCATCTAGTGGATCAAAATCATATTTGTCCTCATTTTCCATTTCCATCATTTGAACAAGTAACTCATATTCTACGGTCTTACCCTTTGAAAGAGTATCAAAAAGATCACGGCTGGCTATGTCTGGGTCAATTCCAGCTAATCGTTTAGATTCTTCACTATCTATAAATTGTACTCCTCCAAGTGGTTTCCAGTGGTATTTGATAAGTATGCCTTTCCCCTTAGCATTAACCCATTTATAGGTGTTAACTCCAAAGCCTTGAATAAATCGATAGCTCTTAATTGTACCTAAGTCTGAAAATAGCCAGGTAAGCATATGAGTTGACTCAGGTGTTAAAGACATATAATCCCAAAAACGACTATTTGCAGAAGAATCACCGGGTATGTTAGAAACAGGATCACCTTTTAATGCATGAACTAAATCTGGAAATTTTATAGCATCTCTTATAAAGAAAACTGGAAGATTATTGCCTACTAAATCATAATTCCCTTCCTCGGTGTAAAATTTTACTGAAAACCCCCTTACATCTCTTACTGTATCTGCAACTCCTTTTGAACCTACAACTACAGAAAATCTTACAAACACAGGCGTTTCTTTTAATGGGTTTTGTAAAAAAGCAGCTTTTGTATATAGTGCCATATTCTTATAAACTTTAAAATATCCATGTGCGCCTGCACCTTTAGCATGAACTACTCTTTCAGGAATTCTTTCCCGATCAAAGTGAGCAAGCTTTTCTAAAAAAACAAAATCCTTAATTAAAGTTGGACCTCTTTCTCCTACACTTAGTGAGTTTTGGTCATCAGTCACAGGCTGCCCTTGGTTGGTAGTAAGAAATTCATCTTTCATACTAGTCTCCTTTCAAGAAATGCTTTAAAATATAAATTTAAGTATAAAAAAGCATTCATAGATTATAATATGAATCATGAGAAAAATTGTGCATGGGGATATACTTAAATTAATAAATATTTTAAGTTGGTAGCAGTTTACCCTAGTACCACATTAACGAATTAAAAATATTCAGAATATTCAATGTGGCTTTTTAAAAGGGTTATTGGAAGGTTATAAAGAATATTAATAGTAATAGGAAAATACAAAAAGCTGGAGGTATAAACATATGACAGTGATACAAATTAATGGAAATGATCTTACTTTAGATGAAATATCGATGGTTGCAAGAAAAGGGTATAAGGTGGAACTAACCAAGGACGCAGAAGAAAGAGTTATTAAATCTAGATGTATTGTAGATGAAATAGTAGATAATAATAAGGTGATTTATGGCATTACTACAGGTTTTGGTAAATTTAGTGATGTAACAATATCTGGAGAGGACTGCAAGAAATTACAAAGGAATCTAATAATATCTCATGCTTGTGGAACTGGAAAAAGTTTTTCTAATGAAATTGTTAAAACTATAATGTTATTAAGAGCAAATGCCCTTTCAAAAGGGTATTCTGGAATAAGACTAAGTACTTTAAAAACACTAATAGAAATGATAAATAAAGGGGTTTGTCCAGTAATTCCTGAAAAGGGATCCCTTGGAGCATCAGGAGATTTAGCACCCTTGTCTCATATGGTTTTACCAATGCTTGGAGAAGGCCTTGCGGAATTTAATGGTGAAATTTTACCAGGAAAAGAAGCTATGGAAAAAGCAGGATTAGAAATTGTTGAGCTTACAGCTAAAGAAGGTTTGGCACTAATAAACGGCACACAAGTTATGACTGCAGTGGGAGCATTAGCTGTATATGATAGTATAAATTTATTGAAAATAAGCGACATTGCAGCAGCATTAACACTAGAAGCACTAAGAGGTATAAANGATGCATTTGATCCAAGAATACATATTTTAAGACCTCACAGTGGTCAAATACAAACTGCNAAAAATATTTTAAACCTAACGGAGGGAAGCACATTTATAACATCTCAAGGAGAGATAAGAGTACAAGATGCTTATTCATTAAGATGTGTACCACAAGTTCATGGTGCAAGTAAAGACGCATTAGAGTATATCAAAAGCAAGGTGGAAATTGAAATTAATTCTGTAACAGATAATCCAATAGTAACACTAGAAGGGGATGTCATTTCAGGAGGTAATTTCCATGGGCAACCTATGGCTATTAGCTTTGATTTTCTAGGAATAGCGATGGCTGAAATGGCTAGTATCTCAGAAAGAAGACTGGAGAGACTTATTAATTACCAACTAAATGATTTACCAGCTTTTTTAGTAAAAGAAGGCGGTCTAAATTCAGGGTTTATGATAACTCAATATGCAGCAGCGGCCTTAGTTTCTGAAAATAAAATTTTAGCACATCCAGCATCTGTTGATTCTATTCCATCTTCTGCAAATCAGGAAGATCATGTAAGTATGGGCACCATAGCAGCTAGAAAAGGCAGAGATATTATTGAAAACGTAGAAAGAGTTTTAGCTACTGAAATTTTGGCAGCTTGCCAAGCTATAGATTTTAGAGAAGGTTATACTTTAGGGCTAGGTACAAAGCAAGCTTATAAAGTTGTAAGGGAAAAAGTAGATTTTATTGAAAGAGATGTAGTTATGTATATTGAATTAGATAAGGTTACTAAATTAATTAATGATGGCTCTATAGTGGAAAGTGTTGAACAAAAGGTAAAAGTGTTAGTTTAAATTACAATAGCTAAATTATATAATTTAGCTAAATAGCTTAATAAAAAACAAACTTAGGGGGAAAATAAAATGGCAAGAATAGTTGAATGTATACCTAATTTTAGTGAAGGAAGAAATAAGAAAGTAATTGAAAAAATAGTTGATGCAGTTAGAAACACGGAAGGAATAAAATTACTAGATTATTCTTCTGATAGTGATCATAATAGAACTGTTGTTACTTTTTTTGGAACACCAGAAAAAGTAGAAGAAGCTATTATAGATATGGCAGCAAGGGTTTATGAAAACATTGATATGACGCTACAACAAGGTGCACACCCTAGAATGGGAGCACTAGACGTAGTGCCTTTTGTACCAATTAGTGAGGTAACTATGGAGGAATGCGTTGATCTGGCTAAGAGAGTAGGTAGTGAAATAGCTAGTAAATTTGATGTGCCAGTATATTTATATGAAAAGGCTGCATCAGCACCTCATAGAGAAAATTTAGCTACAGTAAGAAAAGGACAATATGAAGGTTTTTTTGAAAAAATTAAAGAAGATAAATGGGCACCGGATTATGGGAAGGCTGAAGTCAATGTAAAAGGTGGCTGCGTTGCAATTGGTGCAAGAGTACCATTGGTAGCTTTTAATGTGAATTTAGGTACGGATAACCTTGAAATTGCTGATAAGATTGCTAAAACCGTTAGAAATCTTGGTGGAGGGTTAAGGTTTGTAAAAGCTATGGGAGTAAAGCTTGAGGATAGAAACATAGCACAAGTATCTATGAATTTAGTTAATTATGAAAAAACAGCAGTTTATAGAGCTTTTGAAATGGTTAAAATGGAGGCAAAACGTTATGGTGTTCCTGTAGTAGGAAGTGAGGTTATTGGATTACTTCCAATGGAAGCATTAATTCAATGTGCTGAGTACTATTTACAAATAGAAAAATTTTCAATGGATCAAATTTTAGAAAAGAGAATTTGGGAATAAAACTTTGAAATTTACTATATATAAACTGGAATATTAATGCTAGTTAAGTTTATATAGAATGGAGGAATTATTGGATATCATAATAAAAAATATTGGCTCTCTAGTTACTTGTGAAGGAAGCTATAGAAAAAAAGGTGAAGAATTTAAAGATGCCAAAATTAAAGAAAATGGCTATATAGTCATTGAAAATGATAAAATAAAAGCTGTAGGTCAAGGGGAGGGCTATAGTGAATACATTAATAACGAGAGCACAGTTATTGATGCACAGGGAAAAACAGTTACACCTGGGCTTATAGATCCGCATACACATGTTGTCTATGCTGGATCAAGAGAAAGAGAACTTCCACTAAAGCTTAATAAGGTGGGATATATTGAAATATTAAATAGTGGTGGTGGAATACTAAGTACGGTTGAAAACACTAGAAATATTGGAATAGATCAGCTTGTAGAAGAAAGTAAAAAACGGCTAGACATAATGCTTGAACATGGTACTACTACTATTGAAAGTAAATCAGGATACGGACTTGATTTACAAACAGAGGTAAAAATTCTAAAGGTAAACAAAATTTTAAATGAAACCCATCCTATAGATGTAGTTTCTACATTCATGGGAGCCCATGCGTTGCCAAAGGAATACAAAATGGATCGACAAGCTTATATTGAAGAAATAATCAATAAAATGATACCTTATATAAGCGAAAATAAGCTTGCAGAGTTTATTGATTGCTTTTGTGAAAAAGGCGTATTTTCAGTAGAAGAGTGTAGAAAAATTTTAATAGCCGGGAGAAAGTTTGGATTAAACATAAAAATCCATGCAGATGAAGTTGAAACAATAAAGGCCGCTGAACTTGCAGGGGAGCTAAAAGCTACATCTGCAGAACATTTAGTTGCAGCATCAGACCAGGGAATAAAGGCACTAGCGGAAAATGATGTGGTGGCAGTACTCTTACCATCAACTTCCTTCTATTTAATGTTAAATAATTTTGCTAGAGCCAGAAAAATGATAGAAGAAGGCGTGGCTATCGCTTTAGCTACTGATTGTAATCCCGGTACTTCACCTACGGAATCATTGCAGACGGTTATGACCTTTGCTTGCTTTGGTATGAAGCTGTTCCCAGAGGAGATTATAAATGCAATGACAATAAATGCTGCTTGTGCCATAAATCGTGAAAGTGAAATTGGAAGCATTGAGGTGGGAAAGAAAGCTGATATTGTCGTCTTTAATAGCAAAAATTTAAATTATTTAATATACCATTTTGGTATCAATGCTGTTGATACAGTAATAAAAAATGGAAAAATTGTTATTCAAAATTAAATTATCATAAAGGAGAATAAAAAATGTTAGATGACAAAACCGTTAGACAATTTATTAATGAGTTAGGTTCAAATTCGCCTGCACCAGGAGGTGGAAGTGTTGCAGCTCTAGGAGCATCCCTGGCTAGTGCCTTAGGTGCTATGGTATTCAGTTTAACTGTAGGTAAGAAGGTCTACAATGAATATAGCCATGAAGATAAAATGAAAGTTGACAAAAGCTTAGAACATTGTCTTCAGTATAATGATAAATTTTTAGAACTAATGAACAAAGATACAGAGGTTTTTCTAGTTTTGATGTCAGCCTTTAAACTTCCTAAGGAAACATCAGGCGAGAAGACACTTCGAAGTGCTAAAATCCAAGAAGGATATCAAAAGGCATTAGAAATTCCACTGAGTGTTGCAAAAGAATCCTACAAAATATATGAATATGTTAAAATAGCAGCAGAATTAGGTAACAAAAATGCAATTTCAGATGCAGGTGTTTCAGCGTTAATGCTTCAAGCATCTATTGAAAGTGCAATTTTAAATGTTAAAATAAATCTTTCTAGTATCAAAGATGAAACTTATAAAGAAGAAATTAGTGTAGGATGCGATGAGTTGGTAAAGCAAGGAAGACTAAAACGTGATGAAATATTATCTATTGTTAATGAGTGCATGTAAGTGAAAGAAAAAAATAACAAGTCAGTATAGCATACTTGACTTGTTATTTTTTTCTTTCACCATAGTGTGAATTTATGCTATAATTTAAAAGACTTTTAAATAAATGTTTAATAGGAAAGCTTTATATGACTAATTAATTATGCTCTAGTTATAGTTGCATAGGTGGGAGATAATAAATGTTAGATTTGTTTAAACAGAAAATACATGAATTATATAATATTATTTTGTGTCCAATAGATGATATGTTTAAAATAACTGCGCTGGAAAATTATAAAAGGGAAATAGAGTTTTCACATCAAAAAAGCTTTGGCTGCGCCTATTATGAGTTTATTAAAAATAATAAAGAAAAAGGCACAGTGTACACTCCAGAACCCATATCTTCTTATATGATAGAAAACACCATAAAAGCTAAGCAGATAATAGACAATCCCTATATAAAAATTGTTGATCCCTCTTGTGGCACAGGAAATATATTAATTTGTTGTTTTAAACTTCTTAGAACACTATATGTAGATAATTTAAACACAATAAATGATAAGAATGGATTGGATTTAAATTTGAAAAGTATTGATGAACATATAATAACACATAATTTATATGGTTTTGATATTGATGATATAGCTACAAAAATTCTTATTATAGATTTATATGATTTAAGTAAGGGTAGCATATGCAATAATATTTTTAATGTGGATTTTTTATTATATGAGAGTGAATATAAATATGACATTTTTATAGGCAATCCACCCTATGTTGGTAAAAAATCTATAGATAAAGCATACGCAGATCATTTAAAAGTTAGATACAGTGAAGTATATAGTGATAAAGGGGATTTATCCTATTGTTTTTTTAAGAAGGCAATAGAAGACCTTGAAAATGGAGGAAAACTTACTTTTATTACTTCTAGATACTTTTTAGAATCACCCAGTGGAGGGGATTTAAGGAAGGTATTAAAAGAAATGTGTACTATAGACAAAATCATTGATTTTTACGGAATAAGACCATTTAAAAATATAGGAATAGACCCTGTAATTTTGTTTATAACAAATTGTCAAAATATTGATAATGAAATTCAAATCATGAAACCTATAGCTGTAAAAGGTAAAAACAAAAATGAATTTTACAATAGTATATTTCTAAAAAGTGGAAACAAATATAATAGTTTTCTTCTTAATAAAAACAAATTAAATGATAAGGGTTGGATTTTAATAGATGAAAAACAGAGAAATATAATAGATAAAATAGAACAAAAAAGTTTTACATATCTAAGTAATATATGTGATAGTTATCAAGGCGTTATAACTGGGTGTGACAAAGCTTTTGTAGTAAATAATGATACTTATATTAGAGAAAATATTGAAAAAAATATAATAAAACCTTGGATTAAGAGTAGTTATATAGAAAAAAATTCAGTTTCAAGAGAAGATAGTTACATAATATATTCAGATTTAATCCAAAGTCCAGAGGAGTATCCTAATGCTATAGCTCATATAAAAGTAAAAAAGGAAAAGCTAATAAAAAGAAGAGAATGTGAAAGAGGTATTAGAAAATGGTATGAACTTCAATGGGGCAGAGATCAAAACATATTTGAAGCTGAAAAAATAATTTTTCCTTTTAAAGCAAGCAGCAATAGATTTGCCCTTGACAAGGGAAGCTATTTTAGTGCGGATGTATATGCATTAATATTAAAAGAGAATGTACCTTTTACTTATGATTTTTTATTATATTTATTAAATAGTAAAATCTATGAATTTTACTTTAAGACTTTTGCAAAAAAACTAGGTGAAGATGCTTATGAGTATTATCCAAATAACTTAATGAAGTTATGCATTCCAATTATGATGGATTTTAATAACGGTGACGAAAATTATTTATATGATTATTTTAAATTTAGTGAAGAAGAAAAAAAGATTATACTTGGCGAAGTATAATCTTTTTTTCTTCTTATTTGGCATAAAACTTGCTATAAATATAATAAATTATTATAACTTAGGAGGAACTATTATGACTAATTTAGAAAAACTAAACAAGGTGTTGTGCGATGTATTTGATTTTAAAAAATTGGAAGATATAAATGATGATCTGGGACCAGATGAAATAGAAAATTGGGATTCTTTAGGACACGTAGAACTTATAACAAGTTTGGAAGAGATTTTTGACATATCTCTCGAGGTAGTAGATATCTCTAGAATGTATACCATAGGAGGTATCAAGAAAATACTTGGAAAATATGGCGTTCAGATATGACCTTCACAGATTATATATTCGAGTTTTCATCCAAATACGATAAAACATCTGTAATTTTTGAAAATGAAATAAGTTATAAGCAAACCTTTGAAAATGTAAATAGGAAAGCTTCTTTTATAAAAAGCAAGAAGCTTTCTAAAAAGGATGCTATACTTCTGGTTTCAGATAATTCTAATTTTTTTATTGAAAATTATTTTGGGATAATTAAAAGTGGAGTTATTTGTGTTCCTATAAATCCAGCTTTAAGTAATAATGAAATAAAATATATTATTGATTCTCTTAATATTAAGTTAATCTTTACTCAGAATAAATTCCTCGAAAAAATAAATGGATTGATTTGTGATGATGTTGAGATTTATACTGAATATAGTGAGTGTAATTTTACTGAAGTACATGAAAATATTTATAGTGAGAATATAAGAATAGAAGAAGACGTAGCTGTAATACTCTTTACGTCTGGGTCCACAGGAAGTCCTAAGGGCGTAATGCTTACTCATTATAATCTTATTTATAACACAAATTCTATAATAGAATATCTGAAACTTACAGTGCAAGATAGAGTAGAAATGGTTTTACCCTTTTATTATTGTTATGGCACTTCAGTTTTGCATACTCATTTTAGGGTAGGGGGAAGCATTGTAATTAATAATAGATTTATGTTTCCACAAACAGTTGTTGAGGATATAAACAAATATAATTGCACAAGCTTTTCAGGGGTTCCTAGCAATTATCAAATACTGCTTAGAATGACAGATATAAAGCAAACTAGATTTCCATCCTTGAGGTACATAACTCAAGCAGGGGGGAAACTCGCGGAGATTTTTATAAATGAACTTATAGATACGTTAAAAGGAGTAGATATTTTTATAATGTACGGACAGACTGAGGCAACAGCAAGGCTATCTTATTTACCACCACATTTAATTAGTAAAAAGATGAATTCAATAGGAAAAGGCGTTAATGGAACGGAACTGGTGGTTTTAAATACCGAAGGAAACCCTGTGAAATCTGGAGAAATAGGTGAAATTGCTGCCCGGGGCGGAAATGTAATGAAGGGGTATTTCAATGATAAGATAGAGACTGAAAAAGTTATGAAGAATGGATACCTATATACGGGAGATCTAGCAAAAGTTGATGATGAGGGATATATATATATAGTTTCAAGAGAAAAAAACATTATTAAAAGTGGTGGAAATAGAATAAGTCCTAAGGAAATAGAGGATATAATATTACAAATCCCAGAGGTAGTGGAATGTGCGGTTATTGGGGTTTACGACGATATTTTAGGAGAGGCAGTAAAGAGCTTTGTAGTGTTATTAGAAAACAAATCTTCTATAAATTTTAAATATATAATAGATTACTGTAAAAAGCAATTACCCTCATATAAAACTCCAAGATATATAGAATTTTTAAAGGCTCTTCCTAAAAATTCTTCAGGTAAGGTGCTATTGAAAAATCTTAAAGAACTTAAGTAAAAATAAGAGGGTGAATTAATGAAGGTTTCAGAATTAATAGATGAGCTAGTACTAGGAGAGCAGTTTAATATTGATCAAGAAAAGAAGGAAAAGTTGCTATTAAATATTATTTTATCGCAACTAGAATGCAATAGGTCAAATCCAAACATAAAAGCTATGTATGATAAATTAGGTATAAATATTAGTAGTATTAAAATATTAGAGCAGGTTCCATATATACCTGTAAATATGTTTAAATACTTTGACCTTAGAATTTGCACGCAAGAGCAGGTGGTAAGGGTGTTAAACTCCAGTGCCACCACCACAGGAATTCCTAGCAAAATATATTTAGACAAAAGGACTTCTATAAGACAAACACAGGGATTAATAAGTACATTAACTAGCTTTTTAGGAGGAAAAAGAAGGCCAATGCTTATAATAGATTGCGCGGAAAGCAATAAAAGAGGAGACAGTATAACTGCACGTGGTGCGGCTATAAGAGGCATAAGTACTTTTGGTAATAAAATTTTTTATGTTATGGAAAGCGAAAATGATGAACTTAAATTAAATATAAATAGACTTTTGGAGTTTGAAAGAGAATATAAGGACCAGGAAATTTTAGTTTATGGATTTACTTATATTTTGTGGTCTAAATTTTTAAATGTATTAAAGCAGGAAGGAATAAAATTAGATATACCTAAGTTAAAGCTGTTACATAGTGGTGGGTGGAAAAAACTTATTTCTGAAAAAGTTGAAAAGGAAGTTTTTTCAGAAACTGCAGCGCAACTATTTAACACAAGTGCAACTAACATCATAGATTTTTATGGAATGGTGGAACAGGTGGGAGTTGTTTTTATTGATTGTCAGTATGGACATAAACATGTACCGAATTTTGCAGAGGTTATTATAAGGGATATACAGACTTTAGAAGAGGTGAAAATTGGGGGAACAGGGCTTATAGAGGTTATGAGTATTTTAGGCTCAAGCTATCCGTCTCAAGCTATTCTAACTGAGGATATTGGGGAGTTTATAGGCGTAGATGATTGTCCTTGTGGTAGACGTGGTAAATATTTTAGATTTAAGTCACGAGTAGATAAGGCCGAGACTCGCGGCTGTGGAGATACATTCGCGGAAAGGCAGGCAGAAAGATGATAAATTGCTATGGATTAGATGGTGAATTCTATAAAAATGGAATTCAATTTGAAGGCTTTAACCAAATAGATAACTGCTTAAAGAATAATCTTGCAGAGCTTCATGAATTTCCGGTGCAAGTTATAATACTTATTATAAATGAATATAGCAAGAAAATTGCAAAAAACAGGGAGATATTAAGAATGGAAGGAGTTCCATTCTTATGCTTTTATCTAAAAAAAGTAAATATGGAAAAACAATTAAAACTTAACTTAGGAAACATTGAATATCTAAATAATTTTGTACAGGTAGAGGAGGAAAAATATATTAAAGCCCAACCAAAGGGCGTAGTATGCCATTGGATGGCTGGAAATGTGCCTACCCTAGGGATTTATTCAGTGCTTCAGAGTATATTATGTAAAAATAGCAATATTCTTCGTGTGTCTGTAGAATGCGTTAGTGAAGTATATGAATTACTAATGCTTTTAGATAATATTGAGGTTGAATATGAGGGAAATACTTATTTCTCTAAAGTTATATTAAAAAATATTGCCCTTGTTTATTTTAATAGTGAAGATGCGCACCTTAATTCCCAAATGTCTTTAAAAGCAGATGCACGTATAGTTTGGGGTGGTAAAACAGCAGTAAATGCCATTTCGCTTTTACCTAAAAAAACTACGTGCAAGGATTTAATCTTTGGACCCAAGTATTCTTTTGCAGTTTTTGATAGATCGGCTATTGAAAGTGATGATTTGGAAGAATACTTAGAAAACATGGTTACAGATATAATTGCATTTAAACAAAAGGCATGTTCATCACCTCAGGTATTGTTTTTAGAGAAAAGTAAACTACCTGTGGAGGAAATAGCTCAAATATTAAGTGGAAAATTCGAAAAATCAATTAAAAGGTACACTAATCTAGACTTAGAGGAGGCTATAGCTGCAAAGATAATTAATAAAAGAGGGGAATATTCTCTGTGTTTGGATAAGTCGCTTTATGCAAGTAAAGGACTTCAATATACAATACTAATTGATAGTGAATTAAAGCTTGAGGAAGCCATTACAGGACGAACCATATTTATAAAACAAGTGGATGATATATTGGAGGTATGTCCACTCATCACTAAAAACATACAAACCATTGGCATAGCATCAAAAGATATTAATAAGACAATAGATTTTACGGACAGAGTCACAGCTCTTGGAGTAGATAGAGTTGTGAAAATTGGATATATGAATTTCTATGATTCTCCTTGGGATGGTAGTTTAGTAATGAGTGAATTAGTTAGATGGTGTTCTCTTAATATCAAGGGAATGATTTAATTATTTTAGGTTAAAATATACTTTTTCTGTTATAATAAAATTAAGGTATGCTAAGCAGAAATGATACATATCTTAATTTTTTTATAGATTGAGAGGTGTTTTTATGAAAGTAGGGGATGCTATAATGAAAAGTAATTTCACACTTAAAGAAAATAATACTTTTTATGAAGCGGCGCAGTTATTTATGAATAATGAAGTTGAAGTTATACCTATATTAGATGAAAATGAAATTTTGGTCTATGCTATAACTAAGAATGATATAATTACGAATTTTATTAAGTGCATCAAACCTGATATATGTATAAAAAACCTTACCTTAGACAAAAAAAATGTTATCGATGAAAATTCTAAAATACAAGATTATATTGATGCCAAGGAAAGTTGTATGGCAGTTAAAAATGAACAAGGTAAATTTGTTGGAATTTTTAGCGTGAATAATATATTTAAGCAGCGTTTTGATACTGCGATAGAAAAAATAAGCCAGCTAAAACAAAAATTAAACTGTATTGATGAATGTGGCATTTCAAACCTTAATTGCACAGAATTAGATGAAATTATTGAATCATCCTATGATGGTATATATATAACCGATGGAAAAGCTAATACATTAAGGATTAATAAATCTTATGAAAACATAACAGGTTTACAAAGAAAAGACATGATGAATAGGAATATGTATGAATTAGAAAAAGAGGGCTATATATCTAAGTCATCAACTCTTATGGTATTAAAAGATAAAAAATCTAATACTATTGAGCAGGAATTCAGTACAGGTAAGAAAGTGCTTGTTTCTAGTAATCCCATATTTGATGGACAAGGTAATATAAGCATGGTGGTTACAAATGTACGAGATATAACGGAATTGTACGAGTTAGAAGAGCAGTTAGCTAAAAATATGAAGCTTACAGAAAAATATCATTCTGAGATAGAAGCTATGAGAATTCAATATTTAGATTTAACAGATATCATTGCTAAGGATAGAACAATGATAAACTTATTGGAGATTGCTAAAAGAGTAGCTAATGTGGATACTACGGTTTTAATATTAGGAGAAACTGGAGTTGGAAAGGAAGAATTCGCAAAATTCATTCATAAGAATAGTATGAGGTGTGATAAAAATTTTATAAAAATTAATTGTGGAGCAATTCCTCAAAATCTTATAGAATCAGAACTTTTTGGATATGTAAAAGGAGCTTTTACAGGAGCGAATAAAGAAGGAAAGATGGGACTATTTGAAGTAGCAGATGGAGGCACAGTTTTTTTAGATGAAATTGGAGAACTTCCTTTAGATATACAAGTAAAGCTGCTTAATGTACTTCAAGAGGGATCAGTGGAGAGAGTTGGATCGGTCAAACCAATTAAAATTGATGTAAGAGTACTCGCAGCTACTAATAGGAACTTAGAAGATATGACAAAAGAAAAAACCTTTAGAGTGGATTTATATTATCGATTAAATGTTGTCCCACTTACGGTGCCAGCATTAAGAGATAGAAGAGAGGACATTGTACCTTTAATTCAACATTTTTTATCTGAATTAAATAGTAAATACAACTTTGAGAAAACTTTCACTATTGAAGCTGTGAATACATTGTACAATTACGGTTGGCCTGGAAATGTTAGGGAACTTAAAAATATTATAGAAAGAGTTATAGTGATGAGCAGTAGTGATAAAATATTCGAAAGTGATTTACCAATGACCATTCCTAAAAATTCTATTGACCAAAATAATTGTTGCGAAGAAATATGTAATTTAAAAGAAGCAGTTGTAAAAGTAGAGGCTAAACTTATTAGTAAGGCCTTTGATAAAGCTGGTAATGTTCGCGATGCTGCAAAATTACTTGGTATTGATGCTTCTACTTTTGTTAGAAAGCGTAAAAGATATTTAGAAAGTGAAATGTTGTAAAAATGAAACGTGTTGCAAAAATGCAAAAAAAATATATATCCTGTAAAACACATATGTTGTAGGAGAGTTTATGGATTTCTGTAAATTAAATTTTTTATTTATTGCGTTTATGCAACAAAAATAATTTAATGAATAGCATATTTGTGATTATTTTCACAAATATGCTATTTTTTAAGAAAACTATTTGTCAAAACAATAACAATAATACGCTGATGATATACACAAAATTAAAAAAATCACTAAACATACAATATGTTTTGAATTTTGGCACAGGTATTGCTACATAGATAAATGTAAACGTAGATAAAATATATATGTGAAGGGAATGATTTTAATGGGATTAATGACTGGAGAACAATATGTAGAAAGTCTTAAAAAATTAAATTTAAATGTTTATATGTTTGGGGAAAAAGTAGAGAATATAGTGGACAACCCTATAATACGTCCATCAATGAACTCGGTTAAAATGACTTATGATTTGGCGCAAATGCCTGAATACGAAGACTTAATGACAACTACTTCAAGTCTTACAGGCGAAAAAATTAACAGATTTGCTAATCTTCATCAAAGTACTGGTGATTTAATTAAAAAAGTTAAAATGCAAAGATTATGTGGACAAAAAACCGCTTCATGCTTCCAAAGATGTGTTGGTATGGATGCTTTTAACTCTGAATATAGTACTACTTATGAAATTGATAAAGAATATGGAACTGAGTATCATGAAAGATTTAAAAAGTTTTTAACATACGTTCATGAAAATGATTTAATAGTAGATGGAGCAATGACAGATCCAAAAGGAGATAGAGCTCTATCACCATCAAAACAAGAAGATCCAGATATGTACCTTAGAGTAGTTGAAAGAAGAACTGATGGTATTGTAGTTAGAGGGGCAAAGGCTCATCAAACTGGTATATGTAATTCTCACGAGGTTTTAGTTATGCCAACTATGGCTATGAGACCAGAGGATAAGGATTATGCGGTATCATTTTCAGTGCCAACAGACACAAAAGGCATTATTATGATTCTTGGACGTCAATCTTGCGATACAAGAAAAAGTGAAGAAGGAGCAGATATTGATGTTGGAAACTATAATTTTGGTGGAGTAGAAGCACTAACTATCTTTGATGATGTATTCGTACCGAATGAAAGAATATTTTTAAATGGAGAAACTGAATATGCAGGAATGCTTGTTGAGAGATTTGCAGGATATCATAGACAAAGTTATGGTGGATGCAAAACTGGTGTAGGTGATGTACTTATTGGAGCTACAGCACTGGCTGCAGATTACAATGGAACTAATAAAGTATCACACATTAAGGACAAATTAATAGAAATGACTCATTTAAATGAAACACTATACGCTTGTGGAATTGCATGTTCTGCAGAAGGTCATAAAACTGAAGCAGGTAACTATATAATAGATTTGTTACTTGCTAATGTATGCAAGCAAAATGTTACAAGATTCCCATATGAGATAGTAAGACTTGCTGAAGATATTGCTGGAGGACTTATGGTAACTATGCCTTCAGGTAAAGACTTTACAGCTCCAATAACTGGACCTTATTGTAAAAAGTACTTACAAGGTGTTGCATCCGTTTCCACTGAAAATAGAATGAGAATATTAAGATTAATAGAAAATATGGCACTTGGAACAGCTGCAGTTGGTTATAGAACAGAATCAATGCATGGTGCAGGTTCACCACAAGCTCAAAGAATAATGATAGCAAGACAAAGTAATTTAGGTCATAAAAAAGCTTTAGCAAAAGTTATCGCTAGGATAAATGAAGAGAAAATAGTGACATCGGCAGAACCTTTAGTTGCAGCCACGACGAGGAAATAAGCACTAGCAGAAAATGGTGAAGAATAATTTATAAAATAACTACTTTCACAATATGAAATCCCTAAAAATATGTGAGGTAGGTTAAATCACCTCACCTCACATATTTAAAAGAATGGAGTGACGAAATGTTTGCTAAAGACGTTATGTTTGCTGAAATTGAAAAAATCCTTGAAGTGGATGTTAGGCCAAAACTAGCAGAACACTATGGAAATATTGAGCTTGTTAGTGTAAAAGATGGAATAGTTGAGGTTAAGCTTTTAGGGGAATGTAGTGGATGTCTATCTGCAAAATTTACCATTGAGGATTTAGTTGAAACTGCACTTAAAGAAGCAATACCTAGCATTAAAAAGGTAATACTTAAAAATGTAGTAAGTGAAGATCTATTAGAACAAGCTAGAAAATTTTTAAACAATGGTAATAGGCAAAGATAATGAGAATTGGTATTAAATATTGTGGAGGATGTAACCCAAGATATGATAGAACAGATTTAGTTTCAAGATTAAAGAAACATATTGGTGAAGGACACAGTGTTGAAACGGCAAAACAAGGGATTATTTATGATATTGTTGCTGTTTTATGCGGATGTACAAGTGCTTGTGTTAATCCCCAAAATCTCGAAGCTAAATATGAAAAAATATGTATAACTAGTGAAAGTGATAATAGTAAATTACTCAATATTATAGACAAAATAAAAGATTTATAACTTAGGAGAGTGATAATCATGAACTTTGAAGAAATTTATAAATCGAAGGTTATTACGCTACAAGAAGCTGCCAGCAAAATAAAGTCTGGAAACCGAGTAGTAACAGGACATGCTTGTGCAGAGCCAACAGAACTTATAGCTTCAATGGTAGCTAATAGTGAAGCCTATGAGAATGTTGAAATCGTACACATGGTGGCAATGAGCAAAAGTGAATATGCAAAGCAAGGCATGGAAATGCATTTTAGACATAACTCACTATTTGTAGGAGGAAGTGCAAGGGAAGCAGTAAGTTCAGGAAGAGCAGATTTTACGCCCTGTTTTTTTTCTAAGGTTCCTGAACTATTTAAAAATGGTTATTTACCAGTAGATGTAGCACTTATTCAAGTTACACCTCCTGATGAATATGGCTATTGCAGTTTTGGAGTATCTGTTGATTATACTAAGCCCGCAGCAAAATTTGCAAAATTAGTAATTGCGGAGGTAAATAATAAAATGCCAAGAACTATGGGGGATTCTTTTATTCATATTTCTGAAATCGATTATGTTGTAGAAGCAAATCATGAAATAATAGAGCTAAATCCTCCTAAAATTGGAGATATTGAAAAAGCTATTGGAGAACATTGCGCTTCATTAGTTGAAGATGGCTCCACACTTCAACTTGGAATAGGAGCTATTCCAGACGCAGTTCTTTTATTTTTAAAAGGCAAAAAAGACTTAGGTATACATTCAGAAATGATTTCAGACGGAGTAGTTGAATTGGTCCAAGCGGGAGTTATTACAAATAAGGCAAAAACAATTCATCCAGGGAAAATAGTAGTAACTTTTCTTATGGGAACTAAAAGATTATATGACTTCGTTAATAATAATCCAAACGTTGAAATGTATTCTGTGGATTATGTAAATGATCCAGTTATAATTTCAAAAAACAACAAGATGGTTTGTATAAATTCTGCTATTCAAGTGGATTTAATGGGCCAAGTAAACGCAGAAACTATAGGCTTAACTCAGTTTAGTGGGACTGGTGGACAAGTTGATTTTATTAGAGGTGCAAGTATGGCAAAAGAAGGTAAAGCTATAATTGCCATGCCGTCTACTGCAAGCAAAGGAAAAATTTCCAGAATTACACCAATGCTTGATTCGGGAGCTGCAGTTACAACACTCAGAAACGAAATTCATTACGTAGTTACTGAGTATGGGATTGCGCAATTAAGAGGAAAAACATTAAGAGATAGAGCAAGGGCCCTCATAAATATTGCTCATCCCGACTTTAGACCATCACTTATTGAAGAGTGGGAGAAAAGATTCAAAGCCAATTTCCAAAAATAAATGCAAAATTATAGGGGTGAAAATAAATGAAAAAAGGTTATGTATTTATTATTCTAACTGCTTTGCTATACAGTACTCAAGAAATTGCAAATAAAATGCTGGTTAAGAAAGGAATGGATTCCTTTCAAATTACATTTCTAATATTTTTAATCGGTGCGATACTATTAACACCATTGGCAATAAAAGATATTAAAGCTAAGAACATAAAGCTTGGTGCAAATGATTTTGGTTACTTTGCATTAAATGCCGCATTATGTATACCTATATCAATGGCTCTTTTATCATTTGCGGGTAAATATACTCTAGCTTCAACTTCAGCAGTTATATTTAGTTCTAATGCAATATTCACAGTACCCTTTGCTTATTTAATTTTAAAAGAAAAAGTTAACAAAGCAACAGTAATATCTCTTATTATAGGTATTATCGGTGTTATTATAATTTTCAATCCAGCCAAAATAGCAGCGGGAATGAGTGGTGCATCTTCTAATTTATTAGGAATAACACTTGCATTAGGCGCAGCTATATCCTGGTCACTATTTACAGTAATAAGCAAGATTAGAATACATCAATACGGTGGTTATATATTTAACTGTTTTGCATTCTATATTGGAGCATTATTTGTACTATTAATACTTTTAGCTACAGGAAGACCTATTTTTAAAGGAATTGATGGGAATACAGGGTTAGTACTAGTGTATATGGGTCTCTTTATAAAGGCACTTGGATATATATGTTATCTTGGAGCAATAAGATTAACCTCAGCAGTTACAGCATCCTTAGTATTTTTAATAAAGCCTGCTTTAGCTACAATGCTTGCTGTAATGATACTTGGAGAGAAGCTTCAGGTAAATATAGTTATAGGAATTGCATTTATTGTTGTAAGTTCATATATTGCCTTTAAATCTAAGCGAGCTTCAGAGGTTGCTAAGGTAGCCGCCTAATAAATAGTTTGAGATAAATGTTCTACATTTAATACAATTTTGGAGGTGCAATCTTGGTAAATGAAAGAATAAGAAATCAAGTAGTTATGAAAAAAGTAGTTTCAGCTGAGGAAGCAGCCAGGCTCATAAAAGATGGAATGGTGATTGGAGTAAGTGGCTTTACTCCATCAGGTTATCCAAAGGCTGTTCCTCTAGCTCTTGCTGAAAGAGTAAAAAATACTGGAGAAAAAATGAAACTAACATTATATACAGGTGCTTCTGTTGGTGCAGAAATAGATGGAGCATGGACTCAAGCTGGTATAATTTCAAAAAGAATGCCCTATCAAACTAACACTGATTTAAGAAACTGCATTAATAAAGGCCTTACAGAATATATTGATATGAATTTAAGTGTTATGCCTCAGTTTGTAAATTATGGCTTCTTGCCCAAAGTTAATATTGCTATTATAGAAGCATTAGCAATTACAGAAGAAGGAAACATAATACCTACAACAGCAGTAGGGAATGCAGCTACATATGTGGAAAATGCAGATATAGTTATAATTGAAGTTAATGAAAATCAGCCATTGTCATTAGAAGGCATTGCAGATATTTACACTTTGAAGAATCCTCCCTTTAGGAAGCCAATTCCAATAACACATCCAGGAGATAGGATTGGAACAACTTATATACCTTGTGGCCTTGAAAAGATTGCTGCCGTTGTGATGACAAATATGTCTGATAAAACAAGACCGCTTGGACCTATAGATGAAACTTCTAAAGCGATTTCAAAAAACCTAATTAATTTTCTTCAAAATGAAATTAATGAAGGAAGACTTCCAGAGGATTTATTACCTCTGCAATCAGGCGTTGGTAGTGTAGCGAATGCAGTACTTGCGGGCCTTTGTGAATCTAATTTAAAAAATCTTACTTGCTATACAGAGGTAATTCAGGATTCTATGCTTGACCTTATAAGATGTGGTAAAGCGAAAATGGTTTCTGCTACTGCCTTAAGCCCTTCACCAACCGGAATGGAAGCTTTTAGAAGAGACTTTAACAGTTTAAAAGATAAAATTGTATTGAGACCTCAAGAAATAAGTAATAATCCAGAAGTTATTCGAAGACTTGGGGTTATTGCTATGAATACAGCTTTAGAGGTTGATATATATGGTAATGTTAATTCAACTCATGTTATGGGCACAAAGATGATGAATGGAATTGGTGGCTCTGGAGATTTTGCGGCAAATGCCTATTTAACAATATTTACGACACAATCTATAGCAAAGAATGGTGATATATCTTCAATAGTTCCGCTAGTTTCTCATGTAGACCATACGGAACATAATGTGATGGTAATTGTTACTGAACAAGGCACCGCAGATTTAAGGGGCAAGAGTCCAAAGGAAAGAGCAGTTGCAATTATTAATAATTGTGCTCATCCTGACTATAGACCACAACTTTTGGAATACTTGGAAAAAGCAGAATGTTGTAGTGGAAAACATACTCCTCATGTATTATGTGATGCACTATCCTGGCATATAAGGTTTACGGAGACAGGCACAATGAAGAAGGCACTATAAAAATACATTTTATTAACAATAATGATAATATAATAATAGCTTACGATGAAAAAAA
>JGI24142J45722_1000220_pt1 | contig 34461 bp, 30 predicted proteins | sample BarGraIncu00431A_FD_45722 | JGI IMG/M metagenome (IMG submission 45722) | reverse complement strand
TTATATATTTGTTCTTTATCATAAGGTTCTAAATAATTTTCTTCATATACTACACATTTTTCATCTTTTAGAGTGGTCTTAAAAAATACGGAGCGAAGTCCTCTTATGAATGTTTTATCCTCTACTTCAAAATGCTTACCATTATTCACATTATAAAGTATGGCCTTATCATAACCATAATTTTCAATTGGCGTTTCAAAACTCTCAAATTCTTCAAAGGACAGTTGGTGTTCTTCCTTGAAAAATACTAAAAATTTATCCACATCTAATTTTTCTACCAGCAAACTATCAAATTTCTTATCCATCTCAAATTTAAATACCGATGTAATCTCACAAGTATTTATATTAACACTATTCAAAGTATATTCATTAATTAAAAGCTGTTTTTTAATAGTAACATAATAAAAGCCATTCTCACCTTCCACTTCGCTCTGCTGAAAAAAATCTAATAATATTTTTTCTTTCCCTATTTTAATTGCAGTCATTTCTTTATTTTCAATATCATAAATGTAATAATTTACGATATCTGAGTCCTTAAATAAGTCATCAAAAACTTTTACTGTTTGTCTTAAAAAAAGTTTTCCTTCCAATTTACAAACAGGTTCTAACTTCTTATCTAATATCTTCTTTAAATCAATTATTTCCATATCTTACTCCTTATTATCTGATTTATTTATATTGTAATTATTTACATGTATTTGCGTTTTATTCAAATAATATAGCTAGCAAATAAAAAAATAACAAGTAAGTATGATAACATACTTACTTGTTATTTTTATAATATAAGTTAAAATGCAAAATTTCCATTTTTAAATACAGGTACTTCTTTTCCATCAGCTGTAATCCCTATGATTTCCAAATCTTCTGACCCAACCATAAAATCTACATGCACAGTGGAATCATTAACACCTGATTTTATTAGTTCCTCGTCACTTAAATTTTCACCATTTTTTATACATACCGGATATGCTTTTCCAATTGCCAAATGGCAAGAGGCATTTTCATCAAAAAGAGTATTGTAAAATAATATATTTGAATTTGATATTGGAGAATCATGAGGTACTAATGCAACTTCGCCAAGATAATGTGATCCTTCATCAGTTTCAATGATGCTCTTTAAAATATCACAACCCTTTTCTGCTTTGAAATCTACAATCTTCCCATCTTTAAAAGTAAGTGAGAATTCTTCAATTAAATTCCCATTATAATTTAGTGGTTTTGAGCTTACTACTATTCCATTAACTCCTGCTTTTTTAGGAAGTGTAAATACCTCTTCAGTAGGCATATTTGCTATAAATTCTATGCCTTCCGGAGTATAATCTGATCCTCCAAGCCATAAATGATTTTCTGGAAGTTCAATTTTAAGATCTGTACCTAATGCATTTCTATATTGTAAATATTTAAAGTTATTACCATTTAAAAAGTCCATACTTTTCTTTAGATTAGTTTTGTGTGTTTCCCATGATGCAACAGGGTCAATTGTATCTACCCTTACTGTTTTAAATATAGAGTTCCAAAGTTTTTCCACTGCTTCATCTTCTGATAATCTGGGGAAAACTTTTTTTGCCCAAGATATAGTTGGAACTGATGCAACACACCAAACATTTTTATTGCTCATAAGCCTATCTCTATATTCCTTTATTGCATTACTAGCCGCTTTATTTGATTTTGCCATTCTCTCAGGATTAACTTCCTTCATAAGCTCTGGGTCAGAAGCTGAAATGCTTAAAAAAGCAGCTTCCTTACGTACATTCGATAAGTAAAAATCTCTCTGCCAATCAGGGTATTCTTCAAAAACCTCTTCTGGAGCATGCATGAATTTAATTTTTGAAGACAATTCATCCCTCCAATTCATAACTACCTCTCTAGCGCCCTCCGCATATGCAATTTCAGATAGGACTCTAGCAAAAGAAGCACATTCTATAGGTGAATTTATTACAAGTGTTTGATCCTTTTGAATATTAATTCCTGTCTTTATTAATAAAAGCGCATATTTTTCTAATAATTCATTTTTCACAATAAAACTCCCCTTCTACAATTTAAATATAAAATAGTTTGTGCATTAGAACATTTTATGATTCTTTAATACTACATACTACCGCATATGAAAATTATACCATAAAACGCTAGTGTAGAAATTTGTTTAATTCCGATTTTAAAATTTTCGGATTAAAAAAAATTACTGATGATAAAAACATAAAAGTATAGGCCATTATTATATTTCAATTTGAATAATAACTAAAATATAAGATAACACTATAAATGGGACTTAGAGGGACTTAGAATAAATCCTTAAAGGAGTTGAAAAATGAACAACTCAAAAAATTCTGAACCTACTGCAAGGCGTTCAATAACACATCTTAGTTCATTTGGAATAACTATAATGCATTTAAGAAATCCTTTTGTAATTGCCTGTTGGTCAATAGCTTTCCCAGGTATGGGTCACATGTTATTATCCAAGTATTTGCGAGGATTTATTTTGTTTTTCTGGGAATTATTTATAAATTATAAGGCTCATGTTAATCTTTTAATCCTTTATTCCTTTACAGGGGATTTTGAAAAGGCAAAGCAAGTTGTGGATATACAATGGCTAATGTTATATATTCCAACATATGTTTTTGCTATTTGGGATAGCTACAGGTCAACAGTTGACTTAAACCACCTCTATATGCTAGCAACAAGAGAAGATGCAGCAATTGAACCATTTAAAATAGGTGCTATGGATGTCAATTATTTGGATAAAACAACACCATGGGCTTCAGCAATGTGGTCTTTATTAATTCCAGGTTCAGGTCAACTATATACTAATAGGATTATTACAGCTTCTTTTCTTGTTATATGGTGGATTGTAGTATGCTATTATTCTAAAATATTGCCATCCTTTCATTATACTCTTTTAGGAGACTTTGCCCGGGCAAAATCAGTGTTGAATATGCAATGGTTTTTAAATATTCCTTCATTAGTTGTTTTTTCCATGTATGATGCTTATTCATGTTCAGTTGAAGTTAACAGGTTATTTGAGTCGGAACAAACTAAATTTTTAAATAAGGATTATGAAGACTCAAGTTTTGTAATGCCTTTTAAAAAAAATATTAGAGGTGATAAAATGTATATTGTTTCTACCTTTGACCATTCAATATATTTAGAACTCGCTATTACAGCAATTCAGATGAAAGGAATAAAAAAAGAAAATATTCTTGCTGTTTCTATGGATAAAAGAGGCGAGGAAGTCAAGTTGTTTGATTCCATTCATGGATCTGATGGATTAAGTTTATTTGATATAGCTGCCCTTCTTTCGGTTATATTCGGAGTACTTGGAAGCACGTATGGTTTTATTTTAAAGTGGGGACCTTTATTATGGGGCCTCATTGGTATTGTAATTGGTTTTTCATTGGGGATTGCTATTAAATTATTCCTAGTTAAAAAATATAATAATAATAGACAAAATAATAAAAAGGCAACAGAGGTTGTTCTCATAATAGAATGCAATGAAAACCAGCTAGAAATGACTAAAGATATACTTTGGTCACACAAGGCTCTTGGAGTAAGAAAATTAGATTTAGATAATAACTAGGTAATATATATTATGCATTTAATGTTAATTAAGGAAAGCCTTATTTAAGCTTTCCTTAAAAACTGTTACTTAGTTTTCTATACCCATCCATTTTTCAATGATTGGGTCTAATTCTTCTTGAATTTTTTGTTTTTCTTTTTCTAACTCTAACAATCTTTCATATTCACTACCCATATTATTCATTTCAATATCTATATCTTTAAGTTTTTCTTCAAGTTCTTGTATTGTATTCTCTAAGTTTTCTACTTGTCTAACTTTGTTATTACTTGTTTGTATTTGAGTGTTGTCTTTATTCTTAGGTTTTTTCTCTTTTTCATTAATAGGAGTTTCAATTTTATTTTTCTTGAATTCACTTTTCTTTTCTTTGTAATATTCATAATTCCCCGGGTAATCTATTATCCTTTTGTCTTCTATTTCGCATATCCTCTCTGCAAGTTTATTTATGAAAAATCTATCATGGGATATAAATAATATAGTTCCACTAAACTCCATTAAAGCTTCTTCTAGATTTTCTCTTGAATCTATATCCAAATGATTTGTAGGTTCATCGAGTATCAATAGATTAATGTCATTTTGAATTAATTTACAAAGCTTAAGTCTGCTTTTTTCTCCTCCAGAAAGATTCTTAACCTTTTTGAAAACACTTTCTCCATAGAATAAAAACCTAGCCAATATTCCTCTAGCTGGACCTTCTAAAATACTCATATCCTCTCTAAAAGCTTCAAGCACTGTTAACTCTTCATTATTAAAGGTTATATTTTGAGGAAGATATCCTATTTTGGTGTTAGATCCGAGCTTCACTTCACCGTAATCCAACTCAACTTCACCTAAAAGTGTTTTTATAATAGTTGATTTACCACTTCCATTATCACCAATTAAAGCTGTACACTCCCCATATCTAATATCTAAATTTAAACTTTTTAATATTTCCTTTTGATCAAAGCTTTTACATAAGCCTTTAATACTTATTACATCCTTGCCCGACCTATCGGTACCCGCAAAATCCAGTTGGATTTTGGGCTGATCAATTAATGGCTTATCAACTCTTTCTACCTTATCTAATCTTTTTTGCATACTTGCTGCTCTTTTAAAGAACTTTTCATTGTCAGCTTGAATAGCCCACACCCTTAGTTGTTTTATTGCTTTTTCCATAGACTTTATTTTTTTCTGTTGATCTTTAAATGCTTCAAATTGTTCAAAAACTCTTCTTTGCTTTTCTTTTACATAATAAGAATAATTACCATCATAAAGTGAAGTTTCCCCATCCTCTATTTCCACTATTTTAGTTACAACTCTATCTAAAAAATATCTATCATGTGAAATAACTATTACTGTACCTTTGTACGTTTTTAGATAAGCTTCAAGCCATTCTATTGATACTACATCTAAATGATTTGAAGGTTCATCAAGAAGAAGTATATCTGGATTTTCAAGTAGAATTTTACCTAATATTACAATGGTTTTTTCACCACCACTAAGACTTATAAAATCCCTATTTGTGAATTCTTCATTAAACTTTAGTCCGGTACAAACCTTACTCATTTTTTCTTCTATTTCGTAACCACCTTTTGCTTCATAAAGGTCATTAACTTCACCATATTTTCTTAATGTATATTCTAATTCACTTCCTTTTAAATTAGCCATCTGCTCCTCTATTATTTTAAGTTCTCTATTGATTCCGTATTGAATTTGGAAAGCAGTGTTCAAAACATCTATTACTTTAAAATCCTCAGGATAATCTGGTATTTGATGTAGATATCCAACATTTGCATTTTTTCTTATGGATATGCTACCTTTATCTGCATTTTCTATACCAGCAATTATTTTAAAAACTGTAGTTTTACCACAACCATTTTTTCCTATTAAACCAACTCTTTCATTATTTTGAACTTCAAAAGTAATATCGCTAAAAATCCTATTACCTCCAAAATATTTTTCTACTTCTTTTAACGCTAATTCTATCATTGTTAATTCCTCCTCTATATTTACAATCTACATTTTCCCGGATAAAATAATAAAACCCCAGCAAGAGATACTTGCCAGAGTTTATGTATTTTGATTTTAAGCTAAACCAGTTAAACTGATCCATTATATAATCGCAGTAAAAAACCCCAGGCAAGAGAGTCCTCACCTGGGTTTTTAAACAACATAATTATAATGTATTTAAGGCAAAGATAACTCACTTCTTTTTAGTGATATATTCAATTTTGGACAGACTTCTCCCGTAAAATAGAAATCAGTATGTGTAATTCCAGATAATGACATTGGCAATCTATCTAAAATTGTATTTTCTAAAAAGAATTTAGTCATGGTTTTCGCCTCCCTCTATTAAAAATCTAATTATATTGATATTACCATAAATTTTAATATATTTCAATAATGGAATTTGTTATTTTCTTATTAAATTCTATATTATGTAATTGAATTCACAAAACATTAATTCTATCATTCTGGTTATACTAAATTCAAAGTAAAAAATATAAGAAGGAGGATTTTTAATGAAAATTAAAACCATAATATTAACTTCAGCTCTAATAACTATGTTATTTGTAGGGTGTGGTAAAAAAACTGTAACTCCACCAGTAACACCACCTGAAGCAACTCCAAATGTAGTAACTACAGCTTCAATAGTAAATTCCGAAACCACTTTCGAAAAAGCTATTAGTAGCAAGGGCACATGGATTATTGCAATTACAAAGAATTTAGCTATTGATAGGGATCTTGTTGTTGAAGGAGAATATAAGAACGGCAAAAAAGATACAGCTGGCAAAGATATTATTCAACGTAAGATAGCTCTATACACTCAGGACGAAGCGCGTAAAGTAACTGCTAGATTTACTTTAACTGCGCCAAAATTAACTTTTAATAGTCCTATGGGCAGTATAGAACATGGAACTTTCAAAGGTGACCTTTATGTTTCAGTAAGCAACTTCCAATTAAAAGATGCTACAGTTGACGGAAATGTATATTTTACTACTGCTGATGCTAAGTCCACATTCAAAATGGATGCTACAAGTAAAGTCACCGGAAAGCAGGAAATAAAAAAATAATATAAAATAAAAAATCAGTTAGCCAATGGATTGGTTAACTGATTTTTCTATATTTACTACCTATAAATCAATTTTATGCTTTAAACATGCCACTTGCCACGTGAGTGGCACTTCTTATACAAGCTTTATCTCCCAGACCACGAGGTTTTTCATTATAAATGGTGTTCTTTTAATGCAGGCATTTCCAATAAATTTTACACTTTTTTTATCTTGTATTATTTTATTTAAAGCCTCACCATAAGTTAATTCTTCCTCAAATTCAATAGCCTTTGATACACTAAGGCCATATTTTTCAAATGCCGTTGAGGTCTTTCCACAAAGATGTACTACTGCATTCTCCAAATAAGGTTCCACTCTTTTTAGTATATTGTGAGAAATCCTACCGCTATACTGCTCATATACCTTTGGCCCAACAATATCCAAAGAACCTACAGGGTCACCATAGGATATTATTTTTGCACCTCGTTTTATGCATTCTATAATATAACTCACAATATTATCTTCAAGAACCATTAAAAATTCATCTATTTTCTCTTTATTCTTTCTTATTCCCTTATAAAAAATCATTGGATCAATAATGGCAGATAGAATAGTGAAGGGACCTTCCACAGTTAAGGCAACACACTCCCCTTCATTCGTAAGTTTTTCAACTGCTTCTAAAACCTCATTTATTCTACCCTTTTGAAAATCAATATTTTTAATGTTTTCTAATTCTTCTATAGTCGTAAATGCATAACTCTCAACTCTTGGTCCATTTTTCATGTCTCCTAGCTTTATGTTTCCGCCTAGCGCTTCTGCTTCAACTGTTACACAAAATGGAACTCTACATATGCTATCCTTTTTATAATTTTTCAATTCCTTAGCCAAATAACACATTAATGCATTCTCTGTGTGGGCCTTTGGAAAGGTTATTCCCGTATTGTTTACTATGCTATCTGGAATTACCTCTAGGTTATCCCCTTCACATTTAAATTTAATATCATATTCCATTTTATTTACCTCCAAAAATGTAGATTAGTTCTCCAACGATTATACTAATTCCTTGAATTAGTATAATAATTTTCATTGCTTTCCTAAGTGGTAGCTTCTTCATCACAATAATAATACCATATCCGGTATTTGCACACAGCCCTGCCACTAAAGGTCCAACTCCAATAGTTCCTTTAATAAAATAAAATCATAGGGGCTAACATATTAATTGAGACTTCTTTTACAAAGATGCCACTTGCCACGTGGATGGCACTATTGCATTATTTTTCGGACTTGCTCTTTTATATATATAGCTTCATCCTCTAAGTCTTTCTTGGTCACCTGCAAAGGATCATAAACATGAATTTCTATTCGGTTAAAAGGTAGAGGAATAGTGAAATTGTCCCATCTTCCTTTTAATTGTATTTTTCTTTTACAATTGATTGTAAGAGGTAGCACTTTACGTTTTGTAAGGACTGCTGTAATAAACGGGAAACGCTTTGGCTGGTGATAAGGCCCTAAAGGACCATCAAGAGTAATTGTTAAATTAGCACAGCTAGGTCCATTAATTTCACGTCGGATTTTAAATAAAAAGTTTCCACCTTCACTTTCATCAGGTACTCGAATTGTCTTATATCCAAAGTGGTTACATATTAAATTAATATAATCTCCACGTCCATTGCTAGTAGTAATTACGTAGAGACCTTGTCCACTAAGGTAAGGATATAAGCAGTAGCTATCTCCATGCCAAAATACAATAATAAATTTTTCATCATGCGTAGCTTCTAAAAGTGTATATTCACCTGTAGCTACTATTTTGCTAGTTTTATATACAAATTTAATATAATAAATAGCAATATATGTGGTAAGTTTTCCGAAAAAATTAGATATTTTATTCATCTAAAGTCGCCCCTTTTTTTATGAATTATTGCCTTGTGGTATACTTCCACAGTGGTTTCTGCCATTGCATTCAAGGAAAATTTATTGGAAAAGTCATAGGCATTTTGACACATTTCTTTTAAGATTTTAGGGTGCTCCATTAAATAAATAACTTTTTCTGACCACAAGTCTATATCAGCTTTAGTCTTAAATCCATTATATTCATTCTGAATTATGTCATCTATTCCACTAGAACGAATGGCTACCACAGCACATTTCCCAGCCATTGCTTCTAATATTACCATGCCTTGTGTTTCAGATCGAGAACTAAAAACAAATATATCTGAAGCCATATAATATTTGCAAACATCGACAGGACTTACTGTGCCCACAATAATTACTGTATCTTTTAAGCCTTGCTCCTCTATGGTTTTTAATATATTTTCTTTTTCAGGTCCATCCCCTATAATAATACATTTGAAAGATATCTTAGAATTATCTTTTATACGTTTAATTCCCTTTAATAAAAAATATATATTTTTTTCCTGCGTTAAACGTGAAACGCAGCATAGAATAACTTCATTTTGTAGCTTATATTTTTGAGTGATCAGTTTTACCTCATTGTGATCTACATTATCATAAAAATCAAAGTCAACTCCCGTAGGCAAAACAGTTTTATCCCTGCTTACACCTATGTTTGCTAAGTATTCACTTGCAGAATTAGTTGGTGCTATTATTGCATCACATTTTTGAGAAAATATTTTAATTAATTTATGAGATGCTATGTTTTCAAAAGTTTGCTTGAATAGAGGCAAATTATGGGCGTATTTTTCAAGTCTAGTATGATAAGTTAAAACAACAGGTAGTCCATATTTTTTCCCAAGTTCAAGTCCTTTTGTGCCCATCCAAAATGGGTGATGCACATGAATAACATCAAAATTTCGGGTTAAAAATATTCTTTCAATCTCTGAGGAAAAAATATTAACTATGGCGAAATCAAAGGGCTTGGTTGTGTAATATATTAATAAATTACACCTAATCACATTAGCATCTTCAATAGTTTTAAAGGGATACCTTGGAGCAAATATTACCACATTATGCCCCTTACCGCGGAGACCTTTTGAAAGCCTAGTAATAGAAATAGGTACTCCCCCGATAAAAGGGAAATAATTATTGGTGAACATAGCAATATTTAGTTTTTCATTTTTTTTGATACTTTCTGAGGCTTCATTAAATTCATTATAATAATGGATACTTTTAGTGACTTTACAATTAATGACTAAACCCAAAAATATAAATACGCATATTATTAAAATGAAATTAAAAAAGTTCAAATAGAAAATTGAATGAATATAAAACCAGAGGTTTTCAAAAATACGATATATAGCTAAGTTTGAGGGCATTTCCTCTTTTATAACACTATAATCTACTTCATCATTTTTTATATTTACTTTAATATAGTGATAGAAGCTATTCTCGTTATTAATAAGTAATGCTCCACCAGCACCACCGCTTATAAAATATTGAACATCATCAATTTTTCTACTATTAAATATCTCCATACCAGAGGTGAAAACAGCTGTTACATTATATTTTGAAAAAGTATCCCTTAAAAAGTCACAATACTCACTATTAAGTGAATTAGTGCTTCGAATTTCAAAGGGGGGACTATTCATAATTACAAATTTGTATTTATATTTATCACTGATATTTAGCTGCTCTATTAGCCATGCTTTCTGCCATTGCTGCGAAGTTGTTCCTGTGGTATCTAAAAAAATAAAATATGTGTTATTTACATTATAAGAAAAATAATACGGTCCATAATGATCATAAAATTTTGAATAACCGCCATTTGAAGTTTCTTTATCCCCTATCCCAATAATGGTGGGGACTTTTATTTTATTTAAACTTTTGTTTAATATTCTATATTTATCTTCATCTCCTGATATTACTGCATTTCCTGTAGAAATAACAAAATTAAGATTTTTATCAGCGTTTATTTCCTTAACTATTTTTTTATCGAATATATCTATAGAATTCTTTATATTTCCAAGTACGGCAAAAGAAATTTCATCATCTACCTCTATATGATCCAACCTTTGTATGTTTTTAATATTAGTTGATACAAAGTCTGCTTCAAAAATATATAAATAGCCCTTATAAAAAATAAAAATTAATAATAACGCAATATCTATAAACAATAGAATTTTTAAACTTTTTTTCCTCCTCATAAAGTTACTTCTAACCTCCTGAATAATAAATCTTTTTAGCTACAAACTTGTTTTTTGCTATTTCTGCATAAAAAATTATGAGGCCTATTAACATACCTAAATACATAGTGAAAAATCGCCATGAAAATGTCAAAGATACTATATCATTCTTTTCTACAAAACTAGAAAACATTAATGTAAACCCTCCCTCAGCCACCCCTGTAGCTCCCGGAGTAGGAGCAAAATATGTTATGAAGGTTAATAAAATTTGAATGCAAATAATTTGACCTGTTGATATGCTAGAGTTAAGCCCTGTAATAAGGATAACTGGAAACATGAATAGACTAAAAAGATATAAAATCATATAAATTATTGATAATAGTATATATTTTTTCTTACCCTTTAAAAATCTTTTAATGTTTATTGCAAATATGTCAATTTCTAAAAAGCTATTATTTCTAAGCCTTTTAATCTTACTCTTTGAAATTATTTTTTTATGTTCTAGTAAATCTAATATTTTAAACAAATTTCTTTTAATTATATTTGTATTTTTCAACACTTTATAAAATCCATAAGCAGCTAAAAAATATATAAGCACTAAGACTAAAATGTAAATCAAATTATTACCACTTGGAATAATTTTAAAAAGATTTTTATCTATTATTAAAATTATTGGTGTTATTATAAAGAAGAAAATAATAGGTAGTACAGTTTTTATTGTAGTTGCTGCAGTGGCATCCCCAATTGAAATATCTTTTTTGCTTAAAAAATATATTTGAGCAAATGCACCGCCGGTAGCAAAGGGTGTTATATTAGATAAAAACATGTTAATATATGCTAGTTTAACAAGATAATTAAGATCAACATGGATTTGTAAGGTTTTAAAAACATATAAAAATCTTAAAGCATCAAAAATGAAATAAAAAACAAACAAAATACCAAGTGTCAATAATATATTAGGCGATAATGATTTATTTGCGTAAAATGATATATTGCCATTAAATTGCTTTTCTATAAATACTATTGATAAATAGGAGGTAACAATAAATAAAAATGTAAATATAAAGTAAGTTAATACTTTAGTTTTTGTAATTAAATTGCCATTATCTAAATTAAGCTTTGATTCAGTGTTACTATTGGTTTTACTCATACTTTTTCTCCTCGATGGTAGATAATAAACCACTTGAGTATGGGACTACTATAAATATTTTTATTTTGGAATATAAAACTCTATGTTGATTACACCATCTTTAAATCATATGGCGGATATACAAATTTTATGTGTAAATTATCTGTTCATATTAATTCTGAATATTATTATAAATATAGGACTACTTTTTAGTTATTATTCTATAGTTATGATTAAACCCACAGAAAAAAAGCACAGTTAAAACCCTTACTTTATAAGGATTTTAACTGTGCTTCCTTCCAATTTCACACTACTATAGTGATTTTAAACAAGGACTAAATATGCAGCCTAAAGTATTAAAAAACATATAGCTATAATTATATAAACTGCTATAAGTTGCACTCCTTCAAGCCAATTTGATTCGCCATCGCTAGAAACTCTATTTGCTATTATCACTGCCACTATTAGTGCAACAAGCTCAAATTCATTAAAAATAATACTCATAGGCTTAAATAATAAACTTAAAAAAATTAATATTGGAGCAACAAATAAAATTATTTGCAGACTTGACCCTATTGCAATTTCTACTGCTACATCCATTTTGTTTTTTAAAGCCATTGTAACTGCTGTACTATGTTCTGCAGCATTTCCTATAATAGGTATAACAATTATCCCTACAAAAAAACTACTAAAGCCAATAGCCTCTGTCATTGCCTCTACGGACCCAACCAAAAATTCACTTTCAATTGCTATACATACCGTTGCAATAGTAAGAACTAAAATAGATTTTTTCAAACTCCATTTTGATTCCACTTCTTCTTTATGCTCAGCTCCATATATATCTTTGTGAGTGAAAAATGAAAAGTATAAGCCTAAATTATAAATAATAAACATAATTAACGCTACAGCTATACTTAAGCTCTCATATTTTGAAGTCAATAAATCACCTTTAATTGTATGAGTAAATATGGCTGGTATGCTAAGACCTATTACTGAAAATAAAAGCATACTAGAAGAAACTTCCACAGCCTTTTTATTAAAACTTTGTGTCTTAAATTTAAAACCACCAAATATCATACTTGCACCTAGTACAAGTAATATATTTCCTATTACTGAACCAACAATTGATGCTTTAACCACTTCAAATAATCCTTCTTTAAGAGCGAAAAAAGCTATTATTAATTCAGTAGCATTTCCAAAGGTGGCATTTAAAAACCCTCCTATTCTAGGACCTGAATACACTGATATTTCTTCTGTAGCTTCCCCCATGAGTCCCGCCAAAGGTATAATTGCAAGAGACGACGTAAGAAAAACTAAAGTTGGACTTAAATGCATTAGTTCAAACACTATACTAACTGGTATTAGTATTAATAAATATCTAAGATACTTCATAAACATTCACTGCTAAAATTTTAATTTTCAGCAGTTCTTCACCCCTATCATAAAAATTTTAATAATGAAAACATTAATAATTAAACAATTATACCATGATATAGGTTAAATTTGCTTCAATAAAATAATTCAAATTAAGTAACCTGCTAACTCTATTGAAATTTCTTTTTTTATTGTTAATATAAACCTATTGTGTTAAAATTATCTTAAGAAATTCAAATTAATAATAAAGGAGGACTTATTTGTGTTACACCCAATTGATGAAAAACTTGAACAAGAAATTGAACTTGAAAAAGATACTTATATTTGCGAAATTTGTGAAGGCAAAATAATTTTAGATGATGAAACTAATACACTGCCAAAATGTCATATATGTAATGAAGCAGAATATTATAAAACTAAATGATGAAATAATTTCATTTTAATTAGCCCCAAAATATACTAGTATATTTTGGGGCTATCCTTTTCATATTTATTTAAAATAAATTTATGTAGACTTTCTTTCTACTAAACTTATAGGCAAAATATTTTCTAAATTTACTTCCACATGCTCTATTTGATTTATTAGTACTTTTACTGTTAGTTCTGCCATTTGTTCTATAGACTGCTTTATAGTAGTTAATGGCGGAACAATCATATGGGCAATATTAATATCATCATAGCCTACAATTTTTAAATCACTGGGAATTTCTTTTCCAATTTCATTTGCTACATGTATTATGGACGCTGCAATCATATCACTACTTGCAAAAACTCCATCTATATCTGGTTGTTCCAAAAGTAACTTATATGCTAGCTTTTCATAGGTTTCAAATATATCTAATTTTGCCTGTATTATAACATACTCCACATTTCTCTTTTTAACTACATCCATAAATGCTTTATACCGGTTATTTGCTGGAGTATTTAACTCTAAAGGTCCACTAATATGGACTAGCTTTTTACATCCCTTATCTATTAAAAGATTAGTAGCCAGTACTCCACCATTGTAATTATCTGATGTAACATATGGAATGTCATGTGATAGCTCTCTATCTACAGCTACTATGGGAAGTGTGGGAACTAGATAATCTGAAGTTTCTAAGGTATGACTCCCCATAATAATTCCATCCACTTGATTTCTCTTTAGCATTTCCACATATTCTTTTTCTTTTACTGAATCTTGATATGAATTGCATATTAAAATCTTGTACCCTTCTTTATAAGCATAATACTCTATAAAGCTTGTAAGCTCCGCAAAAAAAGGATGGGCTACATTAGGGATAATAAGCCCTATGAAATTTGATTTTTTTCTATATAATGATCTTGCTAATTCATTGGGTTGATAGTTTAATTCCTCCATTGCATCATAAACTTTTTTTCTCGTAGTCTCACTTATATACCCTCTATTATTTAATACCCTTGATACTGTTGTTACTGTAACCCCCACTAACTTAGCTACATCCTTTATAGTTGCCATAATTTCCTCCTGTAATCTTATAAAAACTAACTATTTTTCATTAATTCTATTTTAACACTATTATAAAGTATAGTATTACCACTTAAATTTGTCCACAACCATATTCCTTAAATACTAAAAAAAAAGTGCCATATTAAGGCACTTTATATGAAATTTATCTTACCATTACCAACTTGTCATTTTCAATAACTTCTTTAATTGCTTGAACATATTTCCTAGCTGTTGAATCCCAAGTATATTTACTTTGTACTCTATAAATACCCTTATCTTTATAGAATTCATAGTTATAGAAGACTTCTAATATGCCCTTTGAAATATCCTCCAAATCAAATACATCTATTAATATCCCATATTTAACCCCATCCTCATATAGTACCTCACTTGGTCCACCATATTTAGTCACTGCTACTGGTAGTCCACAACTCATGGCTTCAATCGGTGCTAGTCCAAATGGTTCATAAACTGCTGTAAGTGAGAATATTGACTTTCTTCTAGCAAGCTCTCTGTAGCAAGCTGCTAACTGGTCTTGTCCATTTATATTAAAAATAGAAACTTTACCCCTTAAATTATGGCTATTTATTACTTGCATAATCTCATCTAATATCTTCTTTTCTTCTTCCTTTACATGAGAGTAACCTTCAAAAGCATTTTTTATCCCCCTTACAGTGATGACTAAGTTTGCTTTTTCTTGTAGTTCCATATTTTCAGCATAAGCTTTTACAAGCGCTATATGATTCTTTTTTGGGTCTAACCTACTGGCAGCTATTATAGCTGGAAGATTCACCCTTGCACTATCTAAATCTCTTTCAAACATTTCCTTTATATATTTTCTAATATATTCATCTTCACCATTTTCCTCAGTTGAACTAAACACCTTAGTATTAGCTCCTGGTGGAGCTATTGTGAATTTTTCAGGATTATTAACATTCCCCGCTCCCCTATAAAGCTCATGCTTATATTGCTCATCTCTTTCTTGGGCAGTAGATACAAAAATCACTGATGAATTTGTCATAGCTATTCTTTCAGCTTCAATTCTTTTTGTAAATCTATATTTTTTTTCCATTTCAAAAGCATTATCATCATTAACATTTAATTTATCCATTTTCTGAGCACCAAGAGAGTGCCCCGTGAAAGAAAAAGGAATCCGAGTCTTCTTACTGAATATTACTCCAGCCATTCCTCCATCACCATAATGAGTTGTAACAAATTCCGGCATTCTGGCTTCATCAATATAAAAATTTATTATGTTTTCTACCCATTCATATAAATGTTCCCAAAGTTGTTCCTTTGGAAGAAATTTATCCCCTCCGCAAGGAATTCTTATAATCCTCAAGTTATTAATATCTTTATAACAATCCATAGTTTTTTTAAACTGAGGCCATTTATCATCCACTATCCTTCTAGTTATTATATCAACCATATGTCCTTGCTTTGCCATGGCTACAGCAACTTCTTTTACATAGACTAGTTGTCCCCCAAAATCCGGATGCTGTGTCCAATATGAATCCTCACTATCAAAATTTCCTTGTGGGTTAAAAAAAACAATATGCATAATTATCCCTCCTATAAATTATATAATTTTTTTATTTCTTCAAGAGTAGGTAGTTTCACTACTGCACCTGTATACTTTAGTTTATATGCACTTACTGCAAATCCTAGTTTTAGTGCCTCCTTTAAGGTATAACCTTTTACTATAGCTGCATAAAATCCTGACCAGAAGGCATCTCCAGCTCCAGTTGTGTCTACCACTTCGGTGGCTAAAGTTTCCATCACAATAGTTTCTACTCCGTTTGAAACTATTGCACCTTCCACTCCCAGTGTCATAATTACAAGCTTTGCACCAAAATCTAAGAATTTTTTAATCTGATTTTCATTAGAATCCACTCCGAAAATTCTCTCAGCATCATCTTCTGAAGGTTTTATAATATCAACTTTACCTATTATTGATTTCACATATTCTATTCCATCTTCATTTTTTCCCCACAACATTGGATGATAATTAGGGTCAAAGCACACTAATGCTCCATTATTTCTTGCCTGCTCAATAGCCCGTTCAATGGTACTTCTAGATGGCTGCTTTGATATGGGCCAGCAAGAAAAATGCATGATCTTGCAATTTTTTAAAACACTATTCAATCCTTCGTTGTAAGATAAATGATAATCTGCATCTCTATAAAATATAGGAATAGGACTAGCCTTACTTTTAGTAACTAAAACCATACTAGTTGAATTATTAATAATATCAACATACCTGGTATCAATTCCTACTTCCTTAAGACTATTAATTAAAAATTTTCCTTGGCCATCATTTCCTACACAGGATGCGACTAATGAATTTATGCCAAGCCTCTTTGTATTTATAGCAATATTGGACGGTGATCCTCCAAAATATCTATTGTAGGTTGAACTTTCAAAGTTATCACCATAATCTGCTGATATCATGTCTACAAGAAGTTCCCCCATAGTTAGAATATCTATTTTTTTATTTTTAAATATTATTTTTTCTTCTAGCGCAAACATTTCTTTCCCCCACAGTATAATTTATTAGATTAATTTCATATTTTTTTATGAGCTTAATTCTATCCTATATCCCATTACATTTGCTGCTTTTATCTTATCTATTGTCATTTAAATGCCCCAATCTGAAGTTATTTTATAGAACCTTGCAATACTCCACCTATAATGCCCTTTTGAAGGAATAAGTAAATTATTAATACAGGAAGTATTGATAACATTAACCCTGCCATTGATAAGCCGTAATTCACACTATAAGTACCACTGAAATAGTAAGTAGATAATTGTAATGTTCTCTCATCTGAGCTTACGAGTACTAATGAAGGTAATAAGAAGTCATTCCAAATCCATAACACATCAAGTGTTACAATAGTCATAGTTGTAGGCTTCATAAGAGGAAATACAATTTTCCAAAAAGTTTGAAATCTTGTAGCACCATCTATCATCGCAGCTTCTTCTAATTCCATTGGTATGCTTTTTATAAATCCATGATACATAAATACAGCTAGTGAAACTCCAAAACCCAAATACATATACATAAGTGCCCATTTGCTATTGAGCATTCCTATTGACCCATAAATTTTTACCAGTGGTATCATTATTGCTTGGAATGGTATGATCATAGATATAACCATAATAAAAAACAAGTATTTGGTTATCTTCCATTTTTTTCTTACCATTATATACGCAGTCATGGAGGCACAAATTATTATTATCGCAACACTAACTAGAGTTATTATAAGTGTGTTCATAAAGGCGTTAGAATAGTTCATCACTTTAAAAGCTTCAACATAATTATCAAAACTAAAGTTGGCTGGTAATGCTAATGGATTAGCTGTTACATCCTTACTTTCTTTGAATGAATTTACTACAACAAATATAAATGGTACTATATACAAAACTAACAAACCACATACAACTATAGTTTTTATTATATTAGCTATTAATTTTTGTTTTTTCATTATGCTTCCACCTCCATCTTCTTTGTTATACTCACTTGAATTAATGTTACCGTTGCAACAATTATAAATAAGATAAGTGCTTCTGCTTGCCCAACACCATATTGTTGCGATAAAAATGCTTTGTTGTAAACGTGCATTGATATTAATTCAGTAGTCTTATAAGGTCCTCCCCCAGTAAGTGCAAGATTTACTTCATAAGCCATGAATCCCCTTTGTAAACTTAAAAATAGGCATACTGTGAAAGATGGAATCATCATTGGAAGTATTATGCTTTTCATTTTTTTAAACCCATTTGCTCCATCTATACTGGCTGCCTCTAATATATCTTTAGGAACATTCATAAAACCAGCTACATATATAATCATCATATATCCTGAATACTGCCAAACTGCTACAATAACTAAGGTCCAAAAGGCTTTCTTAGGATCTGCAAGCCAAGAAGTTTCAAAAAATGGAAGGTTAAAATTTTCTCCAATATATACTAATATATTTGAAAATACAAACTTCCAAATAAATCCAAGAATAATTCCTCCTATAAGATTAGGTGTAAAGAACCCTGCTCTATAGATATTTTGACCTTTCATTCCAGTTGTTAATACATATGCCAGTAAGAAAGCTATTGCGTTTGTAATTATTACAGTTGCAAGTACATACCATCCTGTGAACCCCAATGAAGTCCAGAATTCTGTATCTTTAAATACTGCTATATAATTTTCAAAACCAATAAATTTATGAATTTCAGATAGACCATCCCAACTTGTAAACGTTAAATAAACACCGTATATAAATGGTATAATCATGACTGTTAAAAATGCAAATGTACTTGGTCCTGCATATATGCTAAAGGTTTTAAATTTCCCCCAAAAACTCTTTTCATTTCCCATTTTCGCCACTCCCCCCTATAAGAATATTCAGTTAATTTTTATATTTAATAACGGATGCGCTAAGTACGCTCATCCGTTATTATAATTTAGAAGTGATTATTTAATATTTTTCCAGTAATTTTGAATGTCAGTAGCTAAAGCTTTTTTATCACTTTTGCCATCAAGATATTTTTGCATTGAAGCTCCAACTTGTGCCCAATGATCTCCTGGTAATGTTGCAATAGTTGGTATAGCCCTTTTATCAGTTAGATATTGATTTATTGATTTTCCAAGTGGATCTTTTATTTCTAGTTTAATATTTGAGAATGCAGGAACTAAACTACATTTATTAACTAAAGTATCTTGACCTGATTCACTATATACTAACCATTCTAAGAATTTTTTCCCTGCAGCCTGTTGATCTGTATCATTGTTCTTTATGTCAACACCTATAAATTTAGATGACCCTGCATATATTTGTGAATTACCATAATCAGCTGCATTGTTGCTTACTGGAACTGGTATAAACCCGTATTGTCCATTAGCAGTATCAAATTTTTTAATATCTGGCCATGCCCAGTTTCCCATAAACCAGAAACCTGCTTCACCTTTACCTAAACGTTCAGCTGCTTTTTCATATACCCCAGCTAGTGGCGACTTTTTATCAAGGTTATTAGCTTTTAAAACATCAAAAGTTGTCATTAATCCATTAAATACAGTATTAGTACTTAAATCAACTTTTCCAGCCTTTAGCTCACCTATAAACTTTTCTGGTGCACCAGCTTCTTTTGATTGATCCATGTATAATGATGTTAGAAAATGTGCTCCCAGTGACCAATCCATTGGTGAAAGAACCATAGGTGCCACCCCTGAAGCTTGTACCTTTGCAAATGCTGCTTCTAAATCTTTGGTAGTTTTAATAGTAGCTGGATCAACTTTTGCCTTGTCCAATACTGCTTTATTGTATATAAGTCCATATCCTTCAATTGCGAGTGGAAATGACATTACCTTCCCATTTACCGAACCCGCATCTAATGTTCCTGCTGATGCATCTTTAACCCATTTTTCAGCTGAAAGATCTGCAAACTTGTCCGCAACTTTTGGAATGTCATTTGGATCAAGCATAGCTAAAGTAGGTGCATTCCCAGCTGCATACATAGTCGATATCTTTTGAAATGGTGAAACTCCTGCAGCTACCGGAATAATCTCTACTGTTATATTAGGGTTTTCTGTTGTAAAAACCTTTGCGGCGGCTTCTAATTGAGTCAGGATTTCTCCCTTTGTGTTAAGCATTGTTATCTTAACCGCTTTATCTGTAGCTATAGCCGCTTTAGTATCATCAGTCTTTGCTTTAGTACCACACCCCGCTAATAAACTTGTAGCTAAAAGAACTGTTATAATTAGTGATAGAATTTTTCTTCTTTTCATTTTTACCCCTCCATATAATTTTTTTAATTATACCTTAATTATGAAAACCTTTACTCTGTACTTAAATAATAATACTAAATAAGTTATATGTCAATCGGTTAACATATGATTTATTTAATATTTTTTATAAATGCTGGGCATCATCTATTTATCATAAATTCCCCTCCCCTTTTAAAGGTAAAATAAAGAAATAGCAAGGAGTTAACTTTTGTTATCTCCTTGCTATTTTTAATTTAAATCTTCTTATTAAATTTCCTTTACTATACACAAATTGTACTTTTAATCCCATGTTATATATGTGATTTATAACATAATAAATTTAAGATTCTTGTGTTTTTGCTAATTTAGCTTTACTTCTAAATAATCTTAAAAAGGTTAAAATTGCTCCAATGATGCAAATAGCAGCTGCAGTTATATATACAATTTTCATGCCATAAATAAATGCATCATTGCGTCCTGCCACATAATCAGATACATGATAACCAATTTTATAACTCATCCCACTATATAAAATAGTAGTAGCTAAAGCTATTCCACATACCATACCTAAATTTCTTACAAGTGCATTTACACTGCCTGCAATGCCAAGCTTATCCTTTGGTACTGTAGACATTATTAAGGAAGTATTAGGTGATTGAAATAATCCATTTCCTATAGACATAACCCCTATAAAAAACACCATACTTAATATTGAAGACTGCTCATTTAAAGTTGACATTAATAATAGCCCAAAACTTGTAACTACTAGTCCGATAAAAGTCAAAATCTCAGAGCCTATTTTATCTGACAGAAGTCCACTAATTGGTGACACTACAGACAAAATCAAGGGAAAGATCATAAGGACGAGTCCCGTGGATGCGGGTGAAAACTTCATCACATCTTGAAGATAAAAAGGTTGAATAATAATTGAACAAAAGATGGCTACAAAGGATATAAATCCACAAAAGATACTGAGTGAAAATAATTTATTTTTAAAAATTTGTAGCTGCAATAGAGGATTCTCACGTTTCTTTTCTACCTTAATAAATGCAACGAAAGAAATAATTGCTATTAAAAAGCTTAACAAAATTATTGGATTAGTAAATCCAACCTGTTGTCCTTGACCTAGAGCTACAAATAGAGGAACTATAGCAAACATAAACAATAATGCTCCAAATCCATCCAATTTTCCTTTTACTATTTTATGACCTTTAGGGAGTATCTTAAAACTATAAAATAGTGTTATTATACCTATGGGTACATTTATTAAAAATATATATTGCCAACTAGTGGCATCTACTATAACTCCTCCCAATGGTGGTCCTATCAAGGTTCCTAGAGCCACAAAGGTTCCTGTAATTCCTAGTGCTCTTCCTCTTTCATTTACTGAAAATACTTCTGTAATAATGCCTTGGCTGTTGGCCATAGTACCTGCGGCTCCTATTCCCTGTATAACTCTAGCGAAAATTAAAACTTGAAGGGAACCTGTTATTCCACAAAATAAAGAACCTAGTGTAAATAAAGCTATCCCAAACTTGAATACCTTTGTTTTACCAACCATATCTCCCAGTCTTCCAAAAACTAATATAGTTGCTGAAATAACAATTAAATAACTTGTTACCACTAATTGAATACTACCTGATGTTATATTTAAAAGTTTTGCCATGATAGGTAATGCTACGTTTACAATACTACTATCTAGGGTACACATAAAAGTCACCATTACAACTATAAATAAAATTACCCACCTGTTTTTATTACTACTAATATTTATTGAATCCATTTATATTCTCCTTTTATCCTTATAATTTCATGTTTGTATATTATTAATAACCACATTAAGAAAAATCAAGGTTTTGTGATTATACTAGCTGACATGATTTAGCATAACCTAATTCTTAACATATTTCAATTGATATATCTGCTTTTCTAGTTATTTAATTTCCTTTAAATAATTACAATCATAGCTATATCATATAAAAAACATAAGTTATTAATTTAACAAATCATGATATAATTCTATGCAAGAAAATAGATGAAAATAGGGAATAATATAAATATATTTAGTTGTAGATTTGTGGTAATGTAATACCATAGTTTTTAAAATAAATAATTGACACTAAGGGGTGAAATTATGAACAAAGTACTTACTACCTGCGGTTATTGCGGATGTGGGTGTAATTATTACTTAAATGTTGAAAACAATGAAATAGTAGGTGTTACTCCTAAAAATAATGATATAGTAAGCAAAGGAAAACTATGCGTCAAAGGATGGCAAGGATATAGTTTTGTTAATCATAATGATAGGTTAAAACAGCCCTTAATTAGAAATAAGGATGGAGACTTTGAAGAGGTTTCTTGGGAAGTTGCATTTAAATTTATATCGGAGTCATTTAAAAGTATTATTAAAAAGAATGGTGCCCAGGCTATTGGGATACTATCGTCTGCAAGGTGTACTAATGAAGAAAATTATCTTATGGTAAAGCTAGCAAGAGCAGTACTCCATACAAACAATATAGATCATTGCGCTCGCCTCTGACATAGCCCTACAGTGGCTAGTTTAGCCACAGCATTTGGAAGTGGAGCCATGACTAATTCAATTGATGAACTTGAGGATGCAGAGGTTATCTTTGTTATTGGTTCTAATACCACACAACAGCATCCTCTAATAGGTATGAGAATAATAAACGCCGTTAAAAACAAGGGTGCTAAATTAATTGTGGCAGATCCAAGGAAAATACCACTAGCTGAAAATGCAGCTATTTATGCCCCTATTGCCCCCGGAACTAATTTAGCATTTATAAATGGAATCTTAAATGTAATTGTGTGTGAAAATCTAATGAACAATGATTTTATAGAAAATAAAACTGAAGGCTATGCCGAATTTAGAGCTTCCATAGAAAAATATACGCCGGAAGTAGTTTCAGTTATTACTGGGGTACCTAGTAATAACATTAAAGAAATAGCAAGACTATATGCTAATGCAAAAACAGCTTCAATTGTTTATGCTATGGGCATAACCCAGCATATTAGTGGCACAAAGAATGTAGCAGCCCTTGCAAACCTTGCTCTTTTAACTGGTCAAATAGGGCGAGAATCAACAGGAGTAAATCCACTGAGAGGGCAAAATAATGTTCAAGGTGCCTGTGATATGGGAGCTTTACCGGATGTACTTCCTGGATATCAGAGCTTAAAAGATAAAAAAACAAATGTGAAGTTTTCGGAAGTTTTTGGCGAAGGCTATGCAAGTGAAGTTGGAATGACCTTAGGTGAAATGATGGATGGTGCATTTAACGGTAGCGTTAAATCTCTTTTCATAATGGCTGAAAATCCAATGCTTTCAGATCCAAATCTTAAGCATGTAAAAGAGGCCTTGGAGAATTTAGATCTACTTGTTGTGCAGGACATTTTCATGACAGAAACCGCAAAGCTTGCTCATGTAATATTACCAGGGGCTAGTTTTATTGAAAAAGATGGAACCTTTACAAATACAGAAAGAAGAGTTCAAAGGGTAAGAAAAGCTATAGAACCTGTTACAAATAGTAAAGCAGATTGGCAGATACTTTGTGGTTTAATAAAATCCTTGGGCTCGTCTGCAAATTATCCTTCTCCAGCAGACATAATGGAAGAGATAAGAACCTTAGTCCCTAGCTACGGTGGAATAACCTACAAAAGACTAGATAATGAGAGCCTTCAATGGCCCTGCACGGATATTAACCATCCAGGGACAAAATTTTTGCATAAAGAAAAATTTGTCCGTGGACTTGGCAAGTTTAGTATAAATGAATATACTCAGTCCAATGAAATAGCTACTAGTGAATACCCTTTCATTTTAACAACTGGACGAATGAATCATCACTATCATACTGGTACTATGACTAGAAGATCTTGGGCACTAGATAGAGAATATCCTCATGGCTTTATGGAGATTAATCCAGGGGATGCTGAAAGGCTTGGATTAAAAGAGCGTAGCAAAGTAAGGGTAACCTCTAAAACAGGCGAAGTAATAACAGAGGTTCATATCACAGATAAAATAACAGCAGGAATCGTATTTATGACCTTTCACTTTGCTGAAGTAGCAGTAAATAAGCTTATTGGGAGAAATTTAGATCCAGTTGTTCAAATACCAGAGTTTAAGGTTTGCGCTGTGAAAATAGAAGGGGTGAAATAATTGTATATTCTTAAAATGGAGGATTTAAAAGAATTGCTAACTACTTGGTCTAAGGCAACATTTGAAGTCTATGCGCCAAAGAAAAATGAAGGGCAGGTTATGCTCCTTCCTTATGACAGTAATGAATTAACCTTGGACTATATTAACTTTCCTTTTCCTGTAAAGGAATTTCTTTTTAAGCAAAAGGAAGAACTTTTCCATTGGAATAAAGACAATGCTTTAGTAAATGTTCAAGCAGCTGTTATCTCTCTCAAAAACAAAACTATACTTTTTGGAATTAGATCCTGTGACGCATACGGCATTGCATACATGGATAATTTTTTTCTAGAGGGCTATGTGGATGAAATTTATAAGAGAAATAGAGATGCAACTTGGATTGTCGCGGTAAACTGTCTGGAGCTAGGAGAAAATTGTTTTTGTAGTTCAATGGGTACTGGACCTTTTGCCAGTGTAGGATATGATATTCTCTTTACTAAACTAAATTATGGATATTTAGTAGAAGTAGCCACTGTAAAAGGCGAAGAATTAATTCACCTTGGAGGAAAATTGTTTACTAAAGCTAATAACAATCTAATATTGGATAAAAATGTAATTGCAAATAGTTTTGCTGATAAATTTAAAACAAGAATTAAAGTGAATAACATTGCCAAGGTTCTTGAAGCTAATTTTAATCATCCAATATGGGAACAGCTTTCAAAGGACTGTGTTTCATGTACTGGTTGCACAACTCTTTGCCCTACCTGCACCTGCTTTAATGTGGTAGAAGAAAATAAAAGTTGTGACAGTGGATGTAGAGTTAGGTGCTATGATTCCTGTCAAAGTGATTCTTTTACTAGAAATGCAGGTGAACATAATCCAAGAAATAATATATCCAGAGTAAGATATAGATTATATGATAAATTTAAATATATTGAAGAAAAATTTAATATGAAGGGCTGTAGTGGTTGTGGACGATGTATAAATGTTTGTTCTGCATCAATTAATGTGGTTAATGTAATAAATAAATTAGGTGAAAGCGATAAATTGAAAGAGGCCAGTAACTTAGTGAAAACGCCTATCTTAATAAATCACCACCCTGTAAATATTGTTCATGACCACCATGCAGTAAGCTGTGAGAGCAGTTATACTCCAAAGGTCGCTATAATTACAGATATTATTCAAGAAACAAAAAATATTAAAAGATTTTTTCTTCAATATGAAGATAAATCACTTCATGAAAACTTTAAATTATCCGGACAATTTTTTGAAATCACAGTATTAGGTGTGGGAGAGATAGCTGTATCTATTCCTTTTTCTCCAAGCCAAAAGGATATTTTTGATTTTTGTATAAAAAAAGCTGGTAAGGTAACTAGTGCAATGCACGAAATGGTAGTTGGTGATAAAGTTGCATTAAGAGGACCTTTTGGCAAAGGATTTCCTTATGAAGAACTTAAGGGTAGGGATATTATTATTATTGGAAGTGGTGTTGGTATTGCTCCAGTAAGAACCACCATTACTCGTATCCTTGAAAATCTTCCGGAGTTTGGGAAAGTTGTTATTGTAGGTAGTGCAATGTCTTACGAGGGTCTAATATACAAGGATGATTTAATAGCATGGGGTAATATACCTGGTGTAAAGGTTTTGTATGCCCTTAGTAATCCCACTGCTATTGTTCATGCCCATGTGGGTTATATCAATGATTTATTACCTGATTTAGAGCTTAACTATGAAAATACTTCTGCAATTATCTGTGCCTCCCCAAGGCGAATAAAAGCCATTTCAAAAGATTTAATAAAACTTGGAATGAAAGGGACTGATATATACACCTCCTTGGAAACCCATATGAGATGTGGCATAGGTAAATGTGGACATTGTAAAGTAGGAAATAAATACATGTGTATAGATGGGCCAGTATTCAATTATGAGGAAATGCTAACACTACCGCCAGAATTTTAACGACATTTCAGAAGGAGGGTTTCCTTCTGAAGTCGTTAATATTGCAGCTTCGAAGAAGATGATTTAAAGGAGTGAAACTATTGAAGGACTTTGGCTCTGCAGTTATTTTATGTGGTGGAAAAAGTAGTAGAATGGGCTTTGATAAATCCACAATTAAAGTTAAAAATAAGTTTTTAATAGATATCATTGCAGAAGAACTTAAGCAAATTTTTGAAAGTATAGTTTTGGTATCAAATGATCTAGATAGGTTTAATCATACTAAATATTTGGTGATGAAAGATATAATAGAAAATTCAGGCCCAATAGGAGCTATTTATACAGCTCTAAAAGGGGCCACCTCTAAATATGTTTTTATCACCGCTTGTGATATGCCTATAATAAGTTTAGATTATATAAAGTATATGATGGACATAATAAAAAGCGAAAATGTACAAGGGGTTGTATCTTATAATTCTAAATATATAGAGCCACTTTATGCTTTTTACTCTATAGATATGATTGATACCTTTGAAAAAGAGTTAAAGAAAAATAACTATAAGCTTCATGATGTAATTAAAAACAGTAAAATGTATTATATAGAAGAAACTAAATGGAGAGAATATTGTAATGGTATGGATATTTTCACTAATTTAAATTATAAATCCGATCTTACAGCTTTAAAAAATATATTTATGGAGGACACAGAAACTTAATGAACATAACAAAAAAAGTAAATATTATAAGGATAAATAAGGAGCTAAAAGAAGATACCTGGGATTCAATAATAGAAGAAATACCTTTGGACATATTTGTGAATCATGAGTTTTATGCAGCCCTTATGTGCACACCCATTGAAGTAAATGAATTAGCTGTAGGATTTCTTTTTTCAGAAGGTGTAATTTCCTCTATGAGTTCCATTAAGAGCATAGAAGAAAAGTATGAAAATAGAGTATGTATTATTTTAGATCATAAAATAACTGTAGATCACAATAGTGTACGCGCTATTACCTCAGGTTGTGGAAAAGGCAGTATACATGTAATATCCCTTGAGGAGTGTAGCGTTAAATTTATAGACAGCAATAACACCTTTGCTATTGTAGATATTTTAAAACTAATGAGTGAATTCAATAGTAAATCAGAGCTTTTCAAACAAACTGGAGGTGTTCATAGTTGCTGCATTTGTAGTGATAATAATATGCTTGTTTTTTCAGAGGATATAGGACGACATAATGCCATAGATAAAATAATAGGTAAAGCTCTCATTAGCAATATAGACCTTAAAGATAAGCTTGTAATGACCACAGGTAGGATTTCTTCAGATATAGTTGTTAAAGTGGCAAAAGCGGGTATACCAATTATTGTTTCTCATTCAGCGCCAACTTCCCTAGCCTTAAGTATCGCAAAAGCTGCAAATATAACTTTAATAGGTTTTGCACGAGGGAGCAGAATGAATATTTATTGCAACGAAGATAGAATATTTTAATAATTCAATATAATTAAATTCAACATCCTATTAGTTAATTATGTATTAACTTTCATGAATAAGCCTTGTAAAAATGCCTTAAATGGAGCATGCTATTTATTAGAATACGCACAAGAATTAAATATTTTCAAAAGGGAGAGTTACGTATGTTTGGTTATATCCTTATATTTTTCGCTAAAATAATTGAGGTTTCCTTAACCACAGTTAGAGTAGTACTAATAACTAGAGGCGAGAAATTTTATGGTGCTGTTATTGGTTTTTTCGAAGTACTTATATGGTTGTATGTAATTAGTACAGTACTTGTTGGAATAAGTAATGAACCATTTAAAATGGTGATTTATGCATTAGGATTTGCTTGTGGAAATTATATCGGCTGTATTTTAGAAGATAAACTAGCGCTAGGACTCATGACCATAAATGCAATAGTATCTGAAAAAGATGGCAGTACCCTGGCTAAAATATTGAGGGCAGAAAATGTAGGGGTTACTCTTATTGAAGCAGAAGGTTTAAAAGAAGATAAAAAAATGCTTATATTACATGTTAAAAGAAAAAGAAAAGCCCAAATATTAAAGGTAATACAAAATTCCCATATAAAAGCTGTAGTTTCTCTAATGGATACTAAAACTATATATGGTGGTTATGGAATTAGAAAATAAGAGTACAAAATGAGGCACATAGATAAAATATCTATGTGCCTTATTTTGTACTCTAAAGAGGTGTAAATACCGTATTAGCAATTATAATTATTTTTTCGAGGCTCCACAGATAGGGCAATTCTGAAATGAAAGAGGTAACTCTAACCCACACCTCTCTAACAATTCCACATTGGTCAAAATCTCCGCTGTAGTTCCATCTGCGGCAACTTCACCTTCTTTTATCACAATAATCCTCTTACAGGTCTCAAACATCATGTCCAAATCGTGACTGGTTATTATTTTCGTGTGTTCGAAGCTTTTTAATAAACTCATTACTCTTCGCCTTGATTTAGGGTCTAATGCCGATGTTGGTTCATCCATTATCAATACATCAGGTTGCATTGCTAGAATTGTTGCAATTGCTGCAGACCGCTTTTCTCCACCTGATAGTTTAAAGGGTGCTCTGTCTTTTAAGTGGGCTATTCCCACCAATTCCAAAGCCTTTGCTACTCGACCTTCAACATCTTTTTCTGAAAGCTTGTAATTTCGTGGACCAAAGGCGACATCATCATAAACAGTTGTCATGAACAACTGATCATCAGGATTTTGGAACACCATTCCTAACCTCTGACGTATCATAGGTAATGTCTTTTTAGTTACAATGACATCACCTACTAGAACTTCTCCATTATCCGGAAAGATAACACCCATAAGTAGCATTAGTAACGTAGACTTCCCAGCACCATTGGCACCAATTATTCCCACAGATTCTCCATGGTGGATGGTAAATGATATATTCTTTACTGCAACATATCCATCTGGATACGAAAAATGCAGATTTCTTACCTCAAGTTTATGATGACTCATCTATTTAATCACCCCTGTTACCAATAAACCTATTAACATAGGTATATTGAAAATTCTCGCTATAATAAAAAATAAACTCCATGCTACTAAATAAACAATATCCTTGAATTTTACTTTTGGAACATCTCCTGTATTATACTCACCTGTAAATCCTCTCAAACTCATAGACTGATACACCCATTGAGCCCTGTCAAATGTCCTAAGTATTAACTGTCCTGCAAAAGAACCCCAAACTCTTATATGTATACCCTTTTGCCCAGGTGACCTCAATGAATATGCCCTGGTCATCCCATAAATCTCTTCTATCAGAACAGTTATATACCGGTATGTTAATAATAGCTGTAAGACAAAAATCTTAGGAATTTTAATCATCCGTAGTGCTATAGCTAGCCGTTCCATTCCTGTAGTTGCAATTAACAAAATACTAGCTGCCACTGTTAAACCACATTTTATAAAAATAGATAGAAATGTAACCCATCCTCTTGAAATAACCATTCCGAAAAAAAGTACTGTATGCTGATCAAACAATGGATTTAATATTCCAATTCCAATGATGAGAGGTTCAACAAGCAATATCCTTTTGAGAATAGGAGTAGCCGGCAACTCTGCTAATACAATAATAAGCATAGGATAAAAAACAAATGGCAAAAGACTACCAATTTCATATCTTCCAAATGATACAACTACACTTAAATAAACTACTGTGGTTATTAGCTTTACAAGGGGATGAAGCTTATGTATTGAAGTTTCTTTCCGTGCAAGATCATCAAGTAGCCTCATATTATATAGTGAATTTATAACATTTGTCATATACAATCAAATCCTTATTATAAAATTAGGGTACTCCACCACCCTTGACTTACTCAAGCATTAACTTTTCTTTTCTTCCTTTTAAACACACTGATACTAAATCCCGTAAATGCTGTCAATGCAAGCGTCAATATTCCTCCAACTATACCCGAAACACTTTTTCCACCATTAATAGTAGGTCCTGAATTTTTTGCTTGTGCTGCTAGTTCTTCTTTATTTTCACCGACCTTTGGCCTAAAATCGTATTTTGGTAAAAATGCTGTCTTATTTTGTATTAACAATAACGTTTTATGAATTCCATCTGGAGTTTTAATTTTTGCATTACCTGAAGTTTTTTCCAATGACCATTCCAAACCATCAGGATTTGAGGATGCAAACCACGAAAGAGCACCACCAATTACAACTACTGCTATTAGAATACTTGTAAGTACTCTTTTAATAGATATATTGCCAAGAGGTTCTAAAGTAGCTGCTTTTTCAATGATTTCAGGTCTAGATCTCCATATGAAAGTAACAATTGTTGCAGTTACAAACCCTTCAACGAGCCCTATGGCAAGGTGTATTGGTTGCATCATAAGGACGAATGTTCCAAAAGGCAATTCAGTTTTTCCTGATAAAACAGTCTCAAGTACAACACTAATAGCTCCCATTTGGAGACCAATCACGGCTGAAGACATTGATGCTCCAAAAATCCGCTTTGAAGTTACACCTTTACGCGTAACCCATTTATAAATCAAAGGGTATGCTATAAAGCAAGTATAAAATCCAAGATTAAATACATTACATCCATAAGCAAGTAATCCCCCATCTCCAAAGAATAATGCTTGAATTAGCAATATAGAAGCCATTGTTAAAAAACCAGCATAAGGACCTAGTAATATTGCAAGTATCATTCCTCCTCCAAGGTGCCCACTTGAACCAGTACCCGGTATTGAGAAATTGATCATCTGCGCTGCAAAAATAAAAGCCCCCATTACACCCATTAGTGGAATTTTCTTTTCATCCATATCATTTTGGATTTTTTTAATTGAATAAGATGCCACTCCAACCGTAGCAGCCAACATAATTCCACCTACAACTGGAGAAATCAAGGCATCCGCCATGTGCATAATATCAGCTCCTTTAATTACTCTTAGGTCTTACGTCTTTTTAAAATTGAAAAAGATAGATGAGAATCTACCTTTACTATACAAAATTTAACAGATTCTTGGAAGCTGAATTCCAGATGGCATATCGACAAGTCTTTTTCCACCTACTACTGTGTTTAAATAAACTTTTTGCCCCAATTCCCCAGTAACTTTTCCTATAATTGCTGCCTCAGAACCAAGTGGGTGATTTTGCATTGCATTAAGTACTTTTTTAGCGTAGGCTTCTGGTACAAAAGCACAAAGTTTCCCTTCGTTAGCAATATATAATGGATCGAGTCCCAGCATTTCAGTGGCACCTTTTACCTCTTCTTTTAATGGTATAGCATTTTCATCGAGAGCTATAGTTACATTGCTAAACTCACTGATTTCATTAAGCACCGCTGCTATACCACCTCTTGTAGCATCACGAATAACATGGATTCCATCATACGCTTCAAGCATTGTATCTACTAAGGAATTCAGACAGGCACAATCACTTTTTAAATTTCCTTCCAGGCCAAGTTTATTTCTTTCACACATGATTGTCATTCCATGGTCTCCTAATGTTCCATTTATTATCACTACGTCCCCAGCTCTTGCATTGGCACAATTAATATTAACATTTTCATATATCTTACCAATGCCAGAAGTGTTAATATAAATCCCATCCACATTTCCTTTTTCCACAACCTTTGTATCTCCAGCCACAATTTTTACACCTGCAATCCTGGCTTCTTCTGCCATAGACTTCACAATTTCTTCTAACTTTTCAATAGAGAAGCCCTCTTCTATAATAAAGGCACTTGTTAGGTAAAGCGGTTTTGCTCCACTTACAGCCAAATCATTTACAGTACCGCAAACTGCTAATTTACCAATATTGCCACCATTAAAAAATATCGGATTTACTACAAAAGAATCCGTAGTAAAAGCAAGTTTCGTAAAATCGATATCTATTTGAGCTGCATCATTCATTTGGTTTAAAATATCATTATTGAAATAATTAAAAAATACTTCATTAATCAATTTATTAGTTTGTACCCCGCCACTTCCGTGACTTAGCGTTATCTTGCCTTTCATTGAAAGCCCTCCTTTATTCCTTGTAAGCACATAACAATTATCACTTGTTACGCCTCCCGTTATTTAGTTTCTTTATGGTATCTATAATAGGCTGCACAGGTACCTTCTGATGAAACCATGCAAGAACCAACTGGATTTTCTGGGCTGCAGAGCTTTTTGAAAAGTGGACAATCCGTTGGCTTAATTTTCCCCTTAAGTATTTCTCCACATTTGCAGCCAGGACTACCATCATATTCTTCGTAATTTATTTTAAAATGCTTAAGCGCATCAAAATCTTCATACTTACTATTAAATTCCAAACCACTTTTAGGTATTATACCAATTCCTCGCCAACTACTATCCACAATATTGAAAACACTATTTAAATATTCTAAGGCAATAGGGTTACCCTCAGTTTTAACTATTCTTTTATATTCATTCTCAATCCTATAATCCCTTTTGCTTATTAAGCTTACTAATGTATTTAAACCTTGAAGTATATCTATAGGCTCGAACCCTGTAACTACTCCAGGAATATTATAATCCTCGCTTAGAAATTCATAGGTTTTCGTACCTGTAATTGCACAAACATGCCCAGGTAATAAAAAACCATCTATTTTCAATTCCTTATCTTGAACTAGTGCCTCCATAGCTGGTGGAACAATTTTATGGGCCGTAAAGAAAAATAAATTGCTTATATTGTTTTTCTTAGCCTCCATAATAGTGATAGCGGCCATAGGAGCCGTAGTTTCAAAACCCACTGACAAAAACACTATCTTTTTACAAGGGTTTTGTGAAGCCATTTCAAGGCAATCCATTGGAGAATATACTATTCTTACATCTGCACCTTCTGCCTTTTTCACACTTAGTGACCCTTTTTTTCCGGGAACTTTCATCATATCTCCAAAGGTTGCAATAATTACATCCACCTTTTCAGAAAGTGTTATTGCGGTATCTATATAGCTTTGTGGTGTGACGCAAACAGGACAACCCGGACCGGATATCAGATTTATATTTGGAGGAAGAACATCCCTAATACCATATCTGAATATAGCCATAGTATGAGTACCACAAACCTCCATAATGTTTATTTTTTCATTAGAAATATTATTTAGCTTTTCAGCTAGTTTTTTGGAATATTCATTGTTTCTAAATTCATCAACAAATTTCATTTTGGGCAATCTCCTTTAAAATATCTAAGGTTATTTTTGCTTCCTCTTCATCTATCATTTGAATTGCGCAACCTGCATGTACAAGTACATATTCATTAACAGTTGCCTCTGGCACCAGATGCATAAATACTTCTCTTCTCATATTTCCAATCTCTACAGTACCTTTATTTCCGTCTAAACTTAAAACCTTTCCTGGAATTGCTAGACACATTTTCTTTCCTCCTTTTTCTTCTTTCATTTAAATATATTATCCAGATACACACTTCATACATTAATAAAACAGGAGCCGCCACCATAGCAAATGTAAGAAAATCCACTGATGGTAATAGCACGCCCTCTACCACTATCACTCCTAATACAACTGGAATCTGTTTTTTCCTCAAAATCTTTGAACTTATGAGAGATAGCTTCCCTAATATAACTAATACATATGGTATTAGAAACATAATACCCGTATAAAGACAAAAAATTCCTATGAAATTAAAATAGATACTGCCATTTAGTACTGGTTTCAAGTATGTGCTCCCATAGGAAATTAAAAATCTAAGTGAATGCGGCAATATCATTGTGTATCCAAAAACTACACCAAGTATAAACAAACTGGAGAGAATAAATGCATTCTTATATATAAAATTTTTTTCTCCCTTTGTTAAACCAACTCTTACAAATGCCAATATTTCGTATATTATAATAGGGCTAGTTACAATTAGAGCGGCTATAAATGACACTTCAAGTCTTGTAACAAAACCTTCTGTTAAGCTAAAATAAACTAAACTTAAATTAAACTTCGCTATAGGTTTCATAAGTATATTAATTAA
>JGI24142J45722_1000206_pt1 | contig 35783 bp, 64 predicted proteins | sample BarGraIncu00431A_FD_45722 | JGI IMG/M metagenome (IMG submission 45722) | reverse complement strand
ATTAAGGATTCCCCTAATGCCACATCATCGGCACTAATCCCTTTTGATGGAGCATCAAATAGCTCTCTCGCTTTAACTGAGTCAGAACTAACTATCGCATTCGCCTTATTGAGAGTTTCTTTATTCGTTATCGGCTCATAGGTCATTTGATTATCTAAAGTGTTCTGCTTTACGTTTTCAGGTGCGACTTGACTATCGCGCACGTTTTGGGCGAACTGTCTTTCGTTGACTACCTTCGCCCCCCTTATGTTGGGTTGCTGTGGTGTTGTTATTCCCTGCTGCCTAGGCAATTCGCTCATAGGATTTACAGGACTTGGAGAACTCCCTGGTATTGCTGTCCCTGGGTTCCTCGTATCAGCCCGGACTTCAAACCTGTTCAATGGACCACCCATAGCCGGGTTGTTGACTTGTTGCGGTGTTGTTGCAATGGGTTCCATAGGTCTCACAGGTGCCATATCAAGGGGTGTTTGTCTAATCGGTGATGATGGTACACCACGAGGACTAAACACGCTCTTAGCCGCGTTTATACCCTTGCCGCCTAATGCGCCGACCCCCCTTAGTCCTGCTCCTCCGAGAAATACGCCGGGGATCTGTCTTTCCTTATCAAGAAGAGATTGCAGGTTCCCTCCTTGCTGAATATTTTCAGTAGGGGCTACTACTGAGGCATATGTGGCAGCATCTTTTAATCCACCCTTTATGAACCCCGGCAATAGATTTCCTGCCTTTTCGGCCATAGGAAGGAGGGAAGGGAAAGATTTAGTTAGACCTTTGCCCATAAGACCGACTGCCCCTTCACCCATTGCCCACAATGGAAGGGTTGGGAGTTGTTGCCCAAACTGACCAGCGATTGAATTAACAGGGTTTGCTTTTAAATAGCTATCTTCTTTATTTTGATTTGCTTGTTGCTGTTGGAAGAAGGGTTGCAACGCGCCAGGCTTATCCGCGAAGGTGTTTGCCATACCCCTATTTTGTTGCCCTGTTCCGTGCTCAGCTAGCCAATGCGATAACCCTATCCCGGTGTCGTGGAGAAAACCACCGGGCGCTATGTCGTTTGCTATTCCCTTGAAGTCGAACTTCTTAATTTGATCCCATGTTGAATTTGCCGCCGGCAGAGGTTGAGGGTCAGCCATAGGGGTTATATCCGTTCCCTTCCATGCGTTTTCATCAGCTACCCACGAAGTAGGTTCAAACTTCTTCCCATTTACCTGCCCAAAATTGAATTTAGCCATTTACACCACTCCTTACAATTCGCCAGGAGTTGTCTCAAGCCCGGCCCAAACATGCTTAATCAGCGTATTAACATTGACTCCTTGTTTTGTGAGTGCTTCTCGCTGTTGCTCTATGCTATATGCCACATTTCCCGGGCTTGTGCCTGATTGTAATTGATTATCTATTTCCAAAAGCGCATCATCTGTATTTGTTCTTCCTTGATTTGATGATTGCGTTATCGCCTTAGAACCACTACTTCCACCACTGCTTCCACTAGACCTAGATGTCCCGCCACTTGCTGCCCTGGCCGCGCTAGCTTGCGAAGATGCCAAGGATTGCGTAGCCTGGGCATAACTCAATTCTAACTGTTTTGGCAGATAATCCAATTGTAGCTGCGCGGTCTGAATGCTAATTGCTCCCGATTGCAAACTCTGTGCGATCTGTTGTGCTTGTGCCTTTAATTGATCAGGCAAGGCGCTATAATTTAACCTCGCCGTATCTAACCCAATCTTAGACATTTGGTTCGTTGTGCTGTTCGGATCTGTCATTTCTTTAAGTTGAGCATTGGAAAGTGCTGTGCTTGCTGTGGATTGTGCTATGTTAGCGTCAGACGTTTGGCCAGCCATAGTTCTCGCGCCATTGTAATTTCCGGAGAGTCCAGCTTCCGATAGACCAAAGTTTTTGTTAAACTGATCAGTGCTCTGATTAAAGCTACGGTCAGCGTTGAGCTGGTTTATATATGCTTGCAAATACTGAGCCTGAATGCCAGCTTCCGCTCCGACCTTATCACTCTCATACGCATTATTCGTGTCCGTTACCCTTCGCGCGTTATCAGAGATTGCACTCGCCTCGGCTTGCCCCAACTCGCCATATTGTCTCTGATAAGCAACATTATTCAGCAACTCACCCTGCCCGCCGATCCCACTCGCCCCCGCCCCGCCACCACGCTGCGCCATATATTCGCTAAAACTTCGCTCAGTTTGCTTTGCCGTTACCCCTGCTTGCATCTTCTCTTTTTGGTATGCAGGTTCTATCGTTGCTTTTTCTGCTGAGAGGTTAGAAAGAGAAGCGTTCTTTTGCTTGTCGAGTCCTGCCATATCTCTTGTCATTTGTGCATTTTTAAGTGCTGTTAGCTGGTCTGTGTATTGGGATGAAGATGCACTGCCTAAAGATTTTGCGCTAGAGACCCTCGAGCTTCCGCTCGATTTCGGTAATGCATACATTCCACCAGTGGCATAATTCATCATATTGTCAGGACTTGTCGATACCCCTGTAGAGGTCATGCCTCTTGCCCTGAGTAATTTTTCTGAATTGGCGTTTGCATCCCCTGCGGGATTTTCATTATAGGCTGCCATTGAATCAGCTCCTTTCGTAAGGAAAGAGGGGTTTTATCCCCTCTTGTTGTGTTGTTGTTATTCTGTTATACAGGAAGTAATGCGACTAACTCGTTGTACTGGTCCTGTGTGATTCTATTGTTAAGTAGGAATACGTCAAGCTTGATCATCATTTCCTCTTTTGTGCCATAAGCCCCATTTAAAATTACTTTTTTACAATAAATATACGTCATCTTGTATTCCTCCTATATTCCTAATTCAATCATTGAGAGTCGGAAATCTAAGTCGAGCATATAATCGTCTTGGGTTGGTTCAGAAGGTGGTTCGGGTGATCTTTCTGTTGGTGCAATGTCGATCAGGTTTCCATTTCCATCTAACACAAAATCAAAATAAGGACAATGTTCAATTATTTTAGAGGCTATCAGTTTCCCATTTTCGGTAGTTTCATTGACAACGTAGTTTCCCTCAGTGTACCAATCACTGTCAGGGTATAGGCCTAGTGTCTCGTATCGTTTATTTTCACGCACAATCAATGTATCATCCACCCCTTTTTATTTGAATGCTATATACCTATATGGGTTGAGGTCTGTGACACTAGTGTTGGTAAAAAGCGTCGTGTTATTATCATAGACGGTAAATCCTGTTGTCTCTACCGTGACAGCCGCTGCACCAGCACTATTCTTTGACGGATATGAAGGTAGTGCTAATCCTCCGAATGTTTGAGTAGCGGCGGTAGTCCTTCCAGTTGCATCTGTGACTAAGACCGCTGAGGGCTGAAATCCAAGGACTATAAGCCTTGATGTTGCATCATTTCCCGTATAGGTTCCTATTACATATGGCATTTGAGCAAGATTACCAGCGCTATCTAATGTGGCAACACCGTTAGTCGCCGCTCTCTGAGTCAGCGGTATCAGCTTATCAGTCTCAACCTTCAACCCCGCTGGATGTACTGCCAACAAACTACTCGTTCCTGTCGTTGTCTCTGCTGCTGTCGCTAGTTCAACGTGCGCCTTAACCGTTTCAGACGAAGCTAATATTATATGCGCCGCATATCTCGCCAAGAGATCACCGGCCAAAGATGATAATTTGGCATCAGTTATCGACCCATCGACTATTTCAGATAACGATACGGCAATAATCTGAGTGAATAGCCATTCTAGGATACCCTGTACGCTTTCAGGGCTCGTACTAATTGCTGTCGCTCCAATGCTATCCGCTCCGCTTGTTCCATCCGCTATTGCTTCCATTTCTGCTATTAATGTGCTATTCAGATATGCTTTTATATCTGTCGATCCCTTGTCCATGATCACCTTAACTTGAGTGCCGGATTCTGTCGGCTTAGTGGCCAATCCTTGGACGTTTGCTGTGCTTGTTGTAAATTGAGTAAATGACATCTATTTCACCTCCGAAGTCGTGTCTGCCGTTAACTTAATCGCCAAGATGATGACTGATTCATCAACCTTGTCATTTCTATAGCTAAACTTGATGTAAGAATATTTCTTTGCTCTAATTTTTTTGCGGAATGATTGTGGTGCGCGGTTTGTCTCGAAGGAGAAGTTATCGAAATCAAGCGCGTCGAAGTCTAACAAGGTGAACCCTACGCTTATCGTCTGCACATCACTAAGGAAGTTCTTATTCGTGGTATACAGAACATCTAAGGAAGTTTTGTTCTCTGGCTGAATAGTCACCCATATTTTCCTTGTGTTCTTTAGTAGATGATTTACACCAAAGTCAGTAAAGCCTAATTCAAGATTTGCCGCTATTGCTACACCATTATCATTTAGTCCTTCTACGCGCTCCATGGTGCCCTGTGAGCCATAGTAAATTAGACCACCAATATCAAGGAAGCAGGTGCCAGAAATGTTGTCGTAGGTGTACATGGTGTCGTTGCCATAATTCCAAATATAGACATTTGATCCGACATTGCACCAGTATTCTTTCTCTCGTTGATTGTCGAAGGTTATTGCTGTCGAGATGTCTAGTTCAGCTAGGGAAATTCTCAAGCGTTCGCTAATAACATTCTCATTGCGCTCATCCTTGACAGTCGTAGAGGTCCACTCATGCCACGATTGACCATGAAGCGACACAGGATTATTCTTGACGATTTGAACCTGTCCGAAGGCATCATTTCCTATCTTATCGTTTAGGTCGTAGACTGGATAATCCCACGCCATAGCTGTTGTATTCCACTCAGGATATGAGAAATGAGTTTTTCCACCCTTTTTGAAGATGATTTGCCTGTCGTACTGAGGTTTTATATCAGTAATGTCGTATTCGTTCGACCCTATCAAAGTATAGTTAATAACAGGGAAATAGTTCGCCTTGAGCGTTCCTGACCAACTACGCCTATTCTTTGCGCTTGGATTTCCCCATAAAAAAACAGCCGTGTCATTGCCAGGACCGTTGATCGTTGCATATTTGTTTTTTTTGACTAAATCAGCATTTCCGGCTTCTATTTTGGTCCATTGGACAATAGACGTCGTTTCATCGGCTACTACCCCAAGTGGTTCGCCTGTTGTAGATGCTTTATTAAGGAATCCCAATCCCAAGGTTTTAGTTGCTTCTACTATTCCATTTACGTTCGTTATCTCAAAGTAATCTACAGCCTTCGCTGTTACTTTGAACTTTCCATTATTATTGGCGTTGAAGTTTTGAGCATTAATCCATAACCAATCATTGACTACCAATTTAGTCCCCATCAATGGGGCTGTGCCTAAGTCATACGTATAGCGATATGTGTCACCCGATGTGTTAGTAATACTAAAGCCGGTTGTTTCATCCCCTAAAGTAGTGCGTATTAAGCCCGCGCCTATGGTCTTTGCGGTTTCCTTGACTCCTAACGCGTTAACGATCTCAAAGTAATTAACACCTTTTGCCGTTACCTTGAATATGCCATTATTGAAAGAGTTAAAATTTTCAGCAAGGATCTGAATGCAATCATTGACCGCTAGGGTAGTATTAATAAGTGGGTCCGTACCTACTGTAGTCCATGTATAGCGGAAAGTTGTTCCGGTTGGATTCGTGATATTGTACTGAGTTGTCGAATCGCCCAAGGGGGTGCCGATGGGGAACGTGTCAACGACCCCTTCTACCGTGTCGGCTGCAAAATTCACACTCGGCTGATACATCGAAGTTGCCCCAATCGAACCTGTTCCTATGGTTTTGGTGGGCTCAACTACTCCTTTAAGGTTATAAACCTCAAAGTAATTTACTCCTTTCGCCGTGACTCTGAATACACCATTATTGTCAAGGTTGAAATTTTGAGCGTTAATATAAACATTGCAATTGGCGACTACGAGCGTATCAATAAGCGGGTCGGTTCCTACTGTGTCCCACGTGTAGCGAAAGGTCTTCCCTGATGGGTTAGTAATACTGTATTGGGTCGTGGAATCGCCCAACAGTTTACCTAAATCAATCTCAATATGATCTATTGAATCAACTTTTCGTTCTGCTATAAAATGCCTTGTTAGGACCCCATCAGCGAAAAACTCTTGCTTCTTCTTCCCCGTTAGAAGGTTGATTGGTTCGAACGGCGTGCCCCCTCCGGCAGGAGGTGTGCCGATTGCTACTGTAGGGACATAGGGATCAGCGTCAGCGAATGTCGTTCCATCGTATTGCTTATACTCGGTCCCATTTAAGAAGTAGAGATTTGACTCAAAGTAGAAGATGGTTGTTTTTGCATCCGTCATCGTGCCGACCTGCGTTACTGCTGTTGCTGTGATGAGGTCTGCAGTTGTTGTGGCTGCTGTGGAGACGCTTAAATCACGCTCATATACCTTTCCATCATTGATGGCGATTAGAACGTGCTTAGCTCCTACTGTGCCTTCCCATACGCCTTGTACATTCTTTGTGTTGCCGAAGTCCCACCATGTTTTATGCCCTGTGCGCTTTTGTGGCTTGTAGTTTTGAGTTATACGCCAGTTAATTTGCTTGGTCGCTTGACCGATTTCGATCTCTGTTTCTCCGACTGCCTCATTGATGCCCAAGTAGCGAGATATTTCTATGGGTTCAGGAGCTTTGCTTGGCTTGAAGTTCGCCATTAGCTATCACCACCCCATACTCCGCTATAGACATCAATAATTTGCTCTTCTGTGCATGGTTGTGATCTTGTGTTCTCCATCTTCAGTTCACCAAACTTCCCTTCAAAGAAGTTGACTAGCTCTTTATTTTCGAAGGGGGCGAGGCGTGCTGCGATGTAATAAACAATGCCCTGCGCTGTAATATCATCAATCTCTAACACATCATCAATGAGTGTTAATGGAGTCGGAACAGGCTTATAGACTACTCTGATATTTCCCTCGAAATAGTAGTTGATATAGAGGTCTTTCCAGCCCTCCCATTTGTATGAGAGGGAATTTTGATACTGTCTCGTTGCTGTTTCCTCAATGATCTGGTCACGGCTTTGGAAGTTTGCTGGCATGACAACTTTTATCCATGGGCGATATGAGGGCACTTTGGTACCTGCGAATGGGTATGAAAAAAGACACCTGTTAGAGTGCCTGTAGTGCGTGCTACCATCGAATGTGAGTCTTATGTTATTAGCGCTAGATAGAGGGGTTATTAGCCCCTTGTAGGCCGTCAGTGACGTTACAGCACTAGGTATTGTGATAGTGGCAAGTGCTGTCCATACTCCGCTTTGATTCTCTTCGACTGTGACTGTTCCTTCTCCATCTGCTTCGAAATAATAGGCTTTTGCTCCTGCTATCCCTGTTGAGTTGGGATAATACTGCGCATCCCCGATGAAGTCTATTATATCAAAGTTGGAGAAGAGTCCGAGAAGGTTTGGCGCTGGCTTGTTGGTGAACTCAAAGGTGTTGTAGAGCTTGCCGATCTTGTGTAGCTCTTTTTGGGCAAGGTCTGCTAAGAGGATTGATTTAGCCATCATGTCTGCCACTTCTGCTTCGGGGATTAATACCCCATCGTCAGTGTATTCATCGAGCAGGACGCGAGCTTTGAGGAATAGGGATCTTACTGTTTCCATAGTATCTCCTTTCTTAGGTTTGTCGGATAACGCGTCAACTACGAACTAAGAAATTAATGAATCTAGGAATATTTGTTTTAAGATATAGTCCTCGACAGTATCAAGGAAATCAATTTCTTTAATACTCTTACCTTTCCAAAATGAATGATGATTACAAATTTGCACTTTCATAATTAATTTTTCATTTTCAGTAAATAACATCTTGTTCACCTCTCCTGCGTCAACTACTCACTAAATTAAGCATTTAATTTAGCTATATTATTACCATGACTATACCCAGTTAAGTTTATTGCCCCTACTAGGTTCCCTGTTGTTGGGACACCACCGTTAAAATTAATCGTAGAGTCAACAGCACCACTTGTATCCGACCATCCAGTATTATTTAAAAATGTTACATCCATCCCTACAGTTCCAGTTCCAATATCTGCGATTTGCATTACATTACCATTCGCTGATCTGAAATAACAATCTTTTACAAATAAGTGTTGGTTCAAATTATCACTATTCTTATTGCATGAGTGTACAATAAAGCTTCCATTAGCCATCGCACCAGTTGCTATGTTTGTTGAAACAAACTCACAGTTTGTTATCTTTACAGTCTGATTAGGCATCATCCCCAAACCATATCCTGCGTTTGAATCACTCATTAATACACAGTTGTGTACCTCAATAAGCCCACCCAATCCCGTTGAACTGTCAGAGTGCATAGCGTAACTGAAATCATTAACACCAGGGTCCACCATATCATCTCTAGTACAAATTACTGTTAAATTTTCTACTCTCCCAATTCCCTCGAAAGTTAATGGGTCATTCGCAGGAACAGCAACATTTTTACGTATTATACATGTATCTTTATTTACACCAATTAAGGATATATAACGACCATACACTATATCAATTTGTTCTAGGTAAACACCTGGGTAAATTAGTATAGTGACAGGATTATCAACACTATCTTGGGCGTTATTGATTGCCTCTGTAATTGTTGTATAATCCCTCCCACTCTTAGCTACCGTTAACACACCTAATAGTTTAGTCTTCTTAACTTGAATATTAGCATCTGTATTTAATATAGATTGTCGCAAAAATGAGGCTGTAGGAGGTGCATAGATACCAGCACCTACCGTTAACACACCACTAATAAATACTCTATCAGTATCGTACCAAGCACACTGTTGAGTCGTCCCTGATACATCGTAATATGAATCACCTATGACTGGTATATAATCTGATACGGATAACGCTGGGTGTGCGACTAGATTTCCTGTAGTGCGATCCGCGAAATACCCTGCTGTCATCGTAGACGTATTAAATAGATTTGGCGATAGGGTTTTGTTGGTTTCCAAAGCTGATAACTGTAGCGCATTTTCAGCCTTATACGACTCAAGTCTTGATCTAGTTGATATTTCTAAAGCGTTCATGTTCCACCCCCCTACATTAAGTACCATGTTGTACCGTCTGTTATATAGATTGCCTTAGTGTCATATTCGTAGAATTTAGCAGATGGTTGCGCTTTAATCAAAGTGTCTGCAAGTCTTTCGGCGTTAGTGCCGTAATGGACGTGATCAAAAGCATTGTAGAATATCATTGATTAGTCCTCCTTAATCTCCTTAATCCAATTTTCACACTCTTGGATTGCACCTTCTTGCGCGTGTATGTTGGCTTTTTGTCGCTCATAACCTATTTTTAGTTGAGCAAGGTGTTCTTCCATCTTGATCAATAACTCTTCCATGTATCCTCCTTATGCGGTCGCTGCTATCGTCTGTGCCACAGGAATATAATGCGTTGTGCCATCAATGACTATTTTTATTGTTTTCCAGTTGGTAAATGTTAATGTGGTTGCTGCCTCCGTATTTGCAGACACCATGCCCGAAGCTGTATTTATGTTGAATAAGTTGGTTATCTTGTTCCCTGCGTAAACATATATTGCTTGGTCAAGTGTGGTTTCGCCGTTATTTGTCATATACAATAGCTCGGCTTCTCCGGCTGTTACAGCTTGGCCAAGATGTGAATCAAGCCACGCTGACGCAACATGCGAAACTGCCGTGTAAACTCCACCATCTTCAATGAGGCCGTACAGCCCGGCAATCATAATTCCCGCGCCGTTTAAGGTGCCAAGATTGCAAGCTTGACCGTATGTCCCTATAATTGACCCTCCTGTTAAGGTAAATGTTGATGCAAGCCTTGACGTACCCTGTAGCGCTTGTACGCCTCCTGCGGTAGCTGTGCCACCGGTAGGCTTCCAATCGCAGGTTATTGGTACGCAGTAATGCGCTGCGTCTGTGTCTGTAAATTCAGATTTAATTTCAACTGCATACTCGTCTGTGGTAGGACGATTCCGTAATTTAGTTACGCCATTTACCGTAAGCACATTAAGGGGAACACCGACTTCATCTATTATTACCCATCCACCATTTGTAGGGGCGAATGTTTTTTTATCATTTATTTTTGTCAATGTGGCACTTGCGGCTCCATCGAACGTCTCCCCTGCTGCTGGGTAAATTGTTACAGCGTTTGCGCTTGAATCAACTTTTTTAACTGTTACTTGCTGACTTTTTATGGCTTGTTGGAGGGTTACGTCTATAGCAAACGAATTACAACTACACTTTACCATTGAATCCTTGAGATCTACTGTTACCGTAGGGCTAGAAACATTTCTAATGTTCACGGCTTATCCCTCCTTCGTGGTGATCGTCATTGCTGACTCTTTTACTGTTTTCTTAACTTTCTTCCCTGCTGGCTCCGCATTGTATGGCATATGATCAAAAAAGCCCATTGCGCGCTTAATAATCTCTTCATCATCAGTGATAAACTCGCCTTTTGTGTCAAAGCGAAACATCATTTTTCCACTCGTTTTGCTTTTGATCTCTTTTAGTGGTGGACCGAAGAATTTCATCATAAAAATAACCTCCGCTAAAAAATAAGAGGGGGAATTTCTTCCCCCTGGTTGATTACAGTAATTCGTAGACTACAATGTTCGCTGCGTGATTTGACAACAGCTTGTCTGCCGCCCCAGGTGTTAGAGTAATAGCAATTGTGCCATCATCCTGCAATACCTTGGCTGTTTCCACCTGGATAGCCTTTTTTGTTGCTTTTGTGATTGTGCCGGTTACTGCTGCGCTAGCCCAAAAATCTCCTGCCGCAATGCTAAATGTTGCATCTGCATCGGCGGCGGCTGTTGCAAGTTTATTGGATAAGTCAAACTCAATTAGGATCTTACCTTCGTTTGCGGTTGGCGTATAGGTGAATACCTCTGCTAGTGCGTCTGTATCTGCGGTTGCGAGGTTTGCTGTTCCTGCGAGAATAGTGTTAAAGGCGATTACTGGGGAATTGGTAATAGTTACGGCCATGTGAATTCACTCTCCTTTATTAGATTAGATGCTTGAGGATGCACTTGCCTGAGTTGCGGCGATGCGAACGAGTTCTTTCGGCTTCAGTATTTTCACTCCGAACACATGGAGTCCGCTTGCTCCACCGCTAAAAGATCCCTCTAGCTCAGCAATGAAGCGCGACTTGAGGATTTGCTCAGCATAGACGATGGAATTGTAGGAACCAGCTAAGCACTGGGTGACATAGGAACCCTCTGCCCCGGTTGTAACGAGGTTATTAGAAACAAAGATGTCGGTATCATTGTACTTGACCCATGACAGTCCACCTTTTTCGCCGTTCATGCCATCGTTGACTTGGAATTTCACCCCTGCCAACATTAACTTTTCTTTGTACCATGGAGGAATTACGAGCCATCTTTGGTTTGGCTTAACGTTGGCCTCTTCAAGTTTACGAATGACCGTAGAAGTGGTAGAGAGTGCGATTGTCTCACTCACTGTTGCTGTGATGGTTGTACCTGCGCCAGCGTGTAAGCCGAACACATAGCGATCTGCTGTGTCCCTGAGTCCGTAGGCGGCTTCTTCAACGCTTGTTCCCTTCACATCAATGATGGATTGGAATGCTTCGATATCATCCACTTTGAATGCGTAAGAATTCTTTTGGTCGATCAAGAGTGTCACTCCTGCATCTTCCAGTTCTTCATAGGTCAATGATCCTGTGTAGGCTGCAATCGTTGGTCGAGCAAGCCCGGTAAAGGTTACTGTATCCCCTGCTTTTTTGATCTGGCTGCCTGTGTCCATTGTGCAAATTTTCTTCGCTACCAGGTCATTTTGAAGAGTCATGAGGATCTTGGTCGATACTAATTTTGGAATTGAACTGAGAATTGCCATTATAGATCACTCCTTTTATTTCATTCCTAATACTTTTTTAATCTCAGGCCACCGCGCCATGCGTTCTTTGTCGGTCATGCTGTCGATCATCTCAGGTGTCAGCGTTGTGTCTTTGGATGAGCCATTGCCTGTCAAGCTACCAGGCGAGGACTGAGCGTTCGCTTGATTAGTCTCAAATGCTTTCAGCTTCGCCCTAAGTTGTCTACTGTCATGGTAGGCGTAGGCATCAGTGAGACTCTTCCCTTTTGCGGCTTGCGCCCACACTTCATCAGGGATCTTATCCGCCGAAGGGTTAAAGTCTTTGCCGTTTTCGGTTTTGAAGTATTCGAGGAATTCGCCATATTCTTCGTTGCGCTTCTGTTGTGCTTCTTGTTGCGCTAATATTTCGCGTGATTGCTTTACTGTTGGGTTGTTGTTGATGTATTCTTCAAAGACTGAAGGATCAATACCCTTTTCTTCAAGCGATGCCCTGCGTTGCTGTTCAGCTTCTTGCTCAACCGCTTTCTGATAATCAGAGTAGGTATGAATATTGTGTGAAGATCCATACATCTCGCTGATCATCTTATCGCGTGTCTTTGCTTCGGCATCCCTGCGAACTTGAGCGTATTGGGCATTGTCCTCTTTGCTCTGTACTGGCTTTTCAACCTGTGAGGCCGTGACTTCCTCATTGACACTTTCAGATTGTTCCTGTACTTCGGCTTGTTCTACCTCTTGAGAATCCACGACATTCCCTGCCCCTGCGTCTACAGAGTTCAAAACTTCATCAGACATAAGAATCTCCTTTCAATTGCCTTTTTGCGCTTGGCATAGCGTATTTGCGCATAAAAAATAAGCCTATTGGCTCAACAGTTGGTCAAAATATCGTCAATGCGCTCTATGGAAACTTGTTTTTCCCAATACTTTTCACCCCATAGATTTGCGCTAACAACCAAATCCTCTAATATCCATTCGAGATTACCCATTTGAGGGTTACATATCACCCATGATAGTCCTTCGTTTAGATTATTAGGGTTATCAGCATGAGAGGTGTACTCTCTTGCATCTTTATCAAGTCCTAGAATCAAATTACTGCTAATCCAATGCCAAAGGGATACTTGATGACATATCTTTTCTTTTGCATGGCCTATTATCTCATAGCCATTTTTATAAACATTGATCGTAATCATTAGGCAAACCCTGCGTTCTTACTAGGTTCTACATCATTAAAAGACATTGCTTCAATCAATTTGAAGCTAATCAATAAGAATCCGTTGCTATCTCGATACCTTTTTATATCCCCTGAGTTTGGATTAAATGCGTATGCAGCCATGATGATATTTGCGGTTTCCTCATCAATCTCACCTTCGATGCAAGCCCCACTTCTAAGCCAAATTAGGTATTCCTTCATTGGCTACCACCCTTCATTGTCTGTTGAATATCACTCTTCATCGTCTTCATGATAGTAGCTTCCTTCTCGCCCTCCGGCAATGACATGATCTTTTGTTGCATTTCTGTGGGTTGCTGTTCAAGCCATTGTGCCATTTGCTCAAACTTCTGTTCTTGCATTTGCTGTTGCTGCGCTTGCTGTTCCCCATCGGCTTGTTGTTGCATCTGCCCTTGTTGCTGTTGAGCCATGGCTTGTTGTTGTTCCTGCTGTTGTAACATTTGCATTTCTGCTTGAGCATCTTCGATAAGTCCTGCTGTGTCGGGTATTAACCCCATCTTAGCGACTCTCTCGAAATACTGTAGCTTTGTGATATGACCCTCGGTTAGAAGCTTATCTAGTGCCTGTATGCCGATTAGCTCAGACCATATCTGAGATGGCCCTACATCGACTTTACATTGCAGGAGTATATCTTTAACGGCTTCTATCGCTTGTGTGTTGTATTGCGCCGTAACAACCTTTTCCTTTTGTCTAATGCTCACTTTGCGATTGACGTATTTCTTGAGGAAGAACTCACCCCAAATAAGGCCTAAGTCTTCGACAAGTTGGTCGCGATTCATCGTCATATTAATGAGAGGCATTGATGCTTGCTTTGCTGTGGATATGATAGCGACACCTGATGCTTGCTCGGGATCGACTTGACCCATTAAAGCATCACTTGCACCGATGAAGTCCTTTGTGTACTTAATGGCCATGTCTATGACTCTCAGGATGGCTTCGTTGAAGTTTCCAGCTTGGAGTTGATGAACCATTCCACTAATAGGACCTCCATTAGGAGTCGCTTTTACCACTGTCCCTAATTGATTAGACCATGAAGTTATGGCAGTTTCGTCAATGATTGTCTTGCCAAACGCTGACATTCGCATCCAATAGCTAACCATTGCGAACATGTGATTAACACTGATCTGATTATCAATGATCTGTTCTGTTGCGCTCATGCCATGATAGGAATTCTTGACTGATTCCCAATTAGCCCAGGCGATAGGGTAGCGAGATATTCCCAAGTCTTTGTCTTTGCAAATTGCACAGTATTTAGTTGACTTGTTCCAGAAGACTTTACCATCTTTCTTCCAGTACTTGATGAGCGTTAAAGCTTTGCCAGTCTCACCTTTGTTTTCAAGTTCAACCTTGCCTAATTCCCCTGCTTGATAGGTGTTCTCTTCGTCCGATGCTATCTGCTCGTAATCATCCTTAGATACTCCGTTTGCCTTGGCTTGCTCCTTGAGATCCTTCACGGCTTCCCTGCCTATAATGAGGATATAAGGCTGTCGTTCGACCATCTTATTGTTAGGATTGCCGAACATGACGTTGCCACCATCGACAGCTTCCGTTTTGAAGTCACCCTTTTCCAATTGCCCTGTCTCGATTGCCTTATCCCAATAAACATGAGCGCACATATCGCCACTGTTGGCAGCATCCAATAGGAGGTCCTTCAATAGTGAGTCCATTTTGTCTTTTTCCCACTTCATGTCGGCCATGTCAGAGAGCAATGTTACCAATTCTTTGACTTGTGTATCCTTTTGGAAGTCTGCACTTTGTTCGTCAGGTTCGTCGGGCACGTTCTCCGCGCTGAATTGCATCTTTAATTTTTGCGACACCATAAATGCAATGAAGTAGTTAATAGATGAACGGCAGAAGTTGAAAACCCACTTGCTGAGTCCATTAGTCACGATGCCTACCCACTGTTTTCCGTTATAAAAGCGCCAGTTTAGGTCAACTTTGCTGTAATAATCAAGGCGTTGGTTATAGGTAAGGCCATCCTGATAATCCCGCCATTCCTGCGTGTAATCCTTCTGCAATTAGATCACCCCCTAACGTTCTTTTTTCACAAACTCAAGCGCACTCTCTCTGCTATATCCCATAGCTATGGACAGTTCATCAGTCAACTCTTCAATCTTCTTATCTTCCTTGTGCTTCTCTACAGCCTTTATAATAGGCCGTATAGGGTTAAGTGATAGCTTTGGTGTGTTACCCTTCGCTAGCTCTTTTGCATGGCTGTACCCTAGTGTGTATGCCTTGATACACGACAAAAAAAGAACTAAGCCGATGCTCAGTCCGATTAGATCATTCATTTATTCACCTTCTCCACGGTTATCCTGTATCCATCTATCGCGAATTCCTCTACTTCTACGCCCTCATTATTTTTATCCTCTGCAAACTTACTTAGAAGTCCAATAGGGTCATCGGATGCAACTACAAACTCACAAAAGTATTCTTCCGTTCCTGCGTTCACATAGCGAACTGTATAGAGTTTAGTCTCCATTTATTTATTCACCTTCTTTAATAATGTGTAGGTATGGATTTACACCATACAAAGCCTGTTAAGCCATGGGAAGGTATCGAAGCTTCGACACTAGGCTTTACAAAGGGGTATTTTTATTCCCCTCGGTGTATTACCACCGATATTTGCCTCCGCTCTACCAACTGAGCTACCATGCGTCTACTTATTCCGCCACTACACTATCTATATTATATACTAACTGCCCATATTGATAAAACTATTATCCAGGATAAACGTATCCCTCGGCTCACGGTCCATGAAATCGTCTCGCTTTTTCTTTTGTTGTGGTGTGTTCGGCCTAGGCCTACCTGCGATGAAGTAACGGATTGCGTCTGGCCCGTGGCTTAATTCGTGCGGTTCGTTGCTCACATCGTTAGGGTTATGATCATCATATTGGAGTTGTGGCAAGGTTCTAATGATGTTTAAGCAATTCTTGGTAATGACTAACGATGCTGTTTTGATCCCTTGCTCATCATCATAAGGCTTTAACCATTCCTTAAGGCCATACCAGCCCATAACCCTGTCATTGTTTGCCTTAATTAAACTTAAGCCGTTATCCCTGAATAAGTCTGCTGCACTCTTGCCTGTTTCCTGTCTGCGATTCCACAAGTCAGGTGGTGCGATCCTTTGATATATATTGTCTGTCCCACTTGCCTTAATGATGGCCTTAGCTGCATCCGAGATTATCAGTCCTGATTGGTACAACTCTCTGTAGACGTGCGCCTTTCCTTGCGAATTAACTGCGATCCAATAACACGCCAGCATGTCAAGCCCATAATCTAGGACGATGTATCGGCGCCAATCTAAGGGGAATCCTTCTTCAGGGTAGTCAATAACATGAATATCTCTGCTGAACTCATCGAAGTATTGACCGTCAAACGCATCCCAATCGCCATATAGCATAGCTCGTTTACGCATCTCAGGAAGATTCTCTAAGTTCTCTACATATTCGGGATTATTTGTCATTAGGAATTTATTTTCATACACAGTAGAAGGAATGAACTCATAATTCGTTGCATCTTCCTTATTTCTGTAGTCCTTATCTATAAATAAACGCTTCATCCAGCTATGTCCAATTCCTCCCGGATTGCATGTGAAATACATGCGAGGAGTGAACTTCTCTTTCATTAACCCGGATGAGCGATTACTTTCGGTTAATGTGTCCTTTTGGAATTCTGTGAATTGTGTACTCTCCTCCATGAATATCACGTCATATGCTTGGCCTTGATACTGTAATACGTCCGACTCTGCCGACATATACCCGAGCTTGATCCGCGCCCCATTAGGGAAGATGAACTCTTTGTTTTGTGCATCAAACTTAGCAATGCCTCTTAATTCTATTTGAAGCACTAGCACATGGTTTTCTCTAAGCTCCGCCAGCGTCCTTCTAACGAGTAGTATCTGTATGCCTGAGTAGTTAAGTGCCAGAAGCACAGCTTTACGCCTTGCCCCCCAACTCTTGCCTCCGCCACGAGCCTAAGATCCGCCATACGCTATATAACGTTTAGTACTCTTAAAGAACTCCACTTGCTTTGGGTACGGTCTGCCTGCTAGCGTAATGGTGGACATTGGCCTCACCTCCTACAATAAGAAAGAAGATGTATTTCTACACCTTCGCCCATCTTTTCAATACTGGATTATGTTGCGTTATGTGGCACCTAGCGCATAGCGTTGTTAAATTACACATATCGTTATTTCTCAATTCCTTTGGCTTGTTTCGCCCCATCTCATCCTTATGGTGAACTTGGACTAGGTAATCAGATCCACACTCAATGCATTTATAATTGTCTCGTTCGAGTGTTTTTATTCTATTGCCACCAAATCTAAGGTTGTCTACCTGAATGCGTTTCTTAACCTTCACATATTCCCTTTGTCCGTAAGCGTATGTCTTATCTTTATTGTTACGCCTATATCTTCTGCTTCCTTCACGCCCTACCTCTGAGCATTTCCACTCATGTCTTAACTCTATTCCCCTAGGAGTCTGCTTGTATGCTCTGTTCTCTGCGTTTTGGCATACTCTACAAGTAGCGCGTTTGCCATACTTACCAGCCTTTTGGTTATTGAACTCAGTTAGCGGTTTCTCTTGGTTACACTTGGTACAGGACTTTGATACAACTTCCATGTTCTTCACCTCATGTACATTATATCATCTTTCCTCCGCCTCGGCAACTAATGTATGAGTCACTTCCTTTTTGTTATAACCCCGTGTTTTCGAGCACTTTTTGTATGATATAGCTAATCGAAGCAATCAAGAGATAATCAAAGATCGCATATTTTAATAAAAACACGCTCATTCTCAATTAAAACAGGAGAATCGAAACGTGTTAATCGGCTGCCACGGTTAAATATGGCTTAATTTAAGAGTTTGGTAAAATAGCAACTTGTCATAGTACCTATTATCGGACCCAATGGCTACTTTGACCATTCTTCCGCTTCTCCTTCGAGTCGGATTGTGATCGTTTGGTCCGACTTCTCTTCTATCTTCTCAGTGAAGAGTTTAAGATGCTTGCCGAGTAACTCAAAAGCTTTCAGCGTGTCCGATTCCTTTATGCCATCTTTTAATGCGATTCCCTTGATACCGTTAAGGACAAAGTCTGCCGTGATACCGTTATCTTTCGTCCTCTGTTCCAGTGCCTTTTCTATGATTTTAGCAATGGAAGGTTTAGTAAGGTTTTCATATCCTATTACCTTTGCTGTCTTAGCTGAATACCCTGCACGAATAGCACTAGCCGTAGCGTTCAGGTCAATCATATATTCATTTATAAATGCCTGTTGCTTTGGTGTTAGTGCCATTGTGCTTTACCTCCCTAATTAACTATCTTTTTCGCATTCAAGCCATATTAAAAGTTCTTCCTGTTCTCTTACATCAAGGTAATGTATAAACTTCTTTATTTGTTCAAGCGTAAGTCTCACATCCGGTATATAAGTTAGCTCTATCATTGTGATACCCACCCCTAAAATATATTTATCTTTATCTATGATTTCGTTTGACATAATCAATATATCATGGTATTATAAGTCATAAGCAAATTTGAAGGGGAGTATGTAAAATGTCTTGTATGTTTTTCAAAAAACACGAATTAGAAGAATTCAATTTTAACCTAAACGGAAACATAAGCGAACAAGTTGAAGAATTATCCCCAAGAAGCAATAATGATTCTAACCAGCTTTATACTGAAATATGGGATAACATGACAACTAAATTATATATGGACGAAGTTGGTCAAGTATGGAAACGAATTTATTTTAATGATAATTTATTTGAATACGTAGCTAAATGCAATGTCTAAGGGTGGAAAGAGAGAAGGGGCCGGGGCTAAGCCCCGCACCTCTTCCCCTACTATAGTTCGTGGTATACGCTTTACTCAGGCTGAATGGGATGAGATCATAGTCGGTGCAACTCTCCACGGTATAACACCAAGTGAATATGTTAGACGAAAGGCTCTCGAATGAGAGTCTTTTCTATTTCTTAACCTTCCCACACCCCACAAACTTATCGCATTCCTCGCATGGTGTGAATGAATAGCATATATCAGCGCTCATACTGGCAATTTAATGAACCAGCATTTATTTGTACACCAGTACCCATCATATCTAAATGGAAAATCTATCTTAATGTTTATCTTGCCATTCCTCGGACCTCCCTTTTGTCTGCCCCAAGATATGCCAAGCTTTCTTATCCTCATTAAGTGCGCCCCCTTTTATCCCGTTACATTGCCGTATCTGTTGTCGCTCATCATGCGGTTGAACGTATCGAAGTTTGGTGTGTTCTCGTACTCCATCGCCCTCAGTTTAACTCCGTTTATATCCCTGCACTTTGTCTTATCCCAATTATGACATGCTGCACAAGGTACTTTATCATATCCCTCATAGCCTGGTGCTGGTTTCCATTCCTTGCAACTCCTTGTGTCCTTAGCTGGCATGATATCCACCCCCATATTGTCCTTACGGTTGGTGTCTTACTTGTTGATGTCTGCTGAATATCTTAATATGCTTTGTATCGCGCTCACCTGTACCTCTGCTGACCTCATACATGATTTAGCTGTATCATATTGCACTCTCGCTAAGTCCCTGTAATAGCGAAGGTCTGCTACTTCATCGTCACCCCTTGCAAGATCATTAATGAGCGTTGCCGGATACTTTTCATCCTTCAATCTCATTATCTTTTTGGCAAGAGCTTTTTTGTATTTGCGCTCTGACTCCGCTTTATCTTGTGCCAACTCTTTAAGGTATTTAGCATCTCCCTTGAGTTGTTGCCCGGCGTTCCAAAGTTCTCTATTTATCTGCGTTAATTCCATTATGTACACCCCTCTTAAATAGAGAGAGTCAAGGCGACGGTATTTCTCCGCAACTCTTGACACTCTGATTATATCACGGTTTTATTGGGAATGTTGTCCATAAAACGTCCATGTTTTCTATATACATCATCCATGCCGAACATACTCACTGCCGCAAACCTTAACGCCTTAACATGCAATCTCCTACACTGTGTTTCAGAATACCCGACCTTCCACGCTATGATCTGCCATTGCTCAGGCTTTGATCCGAAGTATCTTAGCTCTATTATCTTTTTCTCTGTTGGTGCCAGTAACGATGTTATTCTTTCTATGCGCTCAAGTGTTCCTCTCGCTTCCTTGAGCTTATGCTTCAACTCTTGATACTCCGGATCTTCTGCTAAAATCTCGCCCGGTGCTGGCCTTGGCGCTGAACCATGCCCTATCTTCTCGCCATACACTACCGTCATACTCTGAACATCTTGGCACATCCCGGCTTGTTGCTCGATCAGATTGCCGACATATTCCTTTTGCCCTCTATATCCTTCGAGGTTTAGCTTAGTAAGTTCAATTGCGCTAGAAAGGGCATCTTTGATCATCAGCCGCTCGCAATGTTCGCTTGCTTGTTTTATGTCCATGCTATTCCCCTTTCTTTGCATCTACCGCAGGTGCAGGAACATACTGTAGCCATAGTATTTCAATGCGTCTTTTCACTTCTTCATCTGTCATGATCTTACCCATTTATCATCACACACGTTCCACACTTCACATTTTTTCCAGCAATTACCCGGTGTGCAACTCCCCGGTATGTCTGCTACAGGTTGCATTATTGGCTCTTTACTAACTGCCATTAAGCACATAATACCCATACCTACTATTGTCCCGATGAATCCCCCTATTGCTATGCCTGCTATCATTTCAGATACCCCTTTCTTATTGCTTTTGAAGTTATACCTTGGCCCCAGTTACCGTGCGTTGGCCCTGATATTTACCTGATTTATCGGCATAGGTTTTTTCAGGTCTATGTCCCCTGAAAAATATAGTCTGCATAATCCCTTCTCCTACATAAAGTCTACAGAAAGCAGGCAGCGTGTTTCTGATCTCTAAAGTAATAGTTCCCTCCCACCCTGGTTCCAGTACCGTCGTGTTTGTCATTACGCCACCGATGCGTGCGTAGGTACTCTTGTCAAAACAAATACCTACGACATCCTCCGGCATTTTAACGTATTCCACGGTACGTGCTAATACGAAGCTGTGTGGGGGAAGAATCACATACTTACCTTTGTCGTAATCTGAGAAGATAGGCAAGCGTTTGCAGTTTTGGTCAAGTCGGAAGTCTTTAACATCAATAATTTGACCATTCGATATATCCATCTGATATATTTCATCTGCTAGAGTGAAATCGTATCCGAAGCTTGAGACTCCGTAAGATAAAACCTTTACCCATTTGCGGTTAGGATCTTCCCGTAAGTTCTTAGATGTAAAGGGATTAATAAAATCTTGTTCGTTAGCAAGACGCGTAATTTCCTTATCATTAAGTACACTATGATTTCCTAGCCCTCTTCTCGTCATCTCGCTACCTCCTGTTGCTTTGTTGTTGAGTTGTTGTACTTATCATTCCACCTGTCGATTAACCATTGATCCTTGCATCCTGTCACCTTAGCCAACTCCCTCATCATCGCAACATATTCTGGATAATATCTTTGTTGCCACTCCTCTAAGTATGTTTGCTTATCTCCCTTTCCCTTGGGATCATGGATAGGCCTTGCTCCCATTGTGTGGCACATAGAGCAAACTGACACAACGTTCTCCATGCGCTGAATGTATTCTGGTCCATACCTGGTGCTTTGTCGTATTACATGGTGATGCTGATTAGCAAGACCTCCACATATAAGGCAGTATCCTTCGTCGCGTTCCTCTGCTTGCTTATATGCGTTTGCCTTGAGCCTTTCTTTGATCACATTGTGCGATCCCTTATGCTTGGGTTTCGGTTTTCTGTTCACAGGCTTTATCTTAGGCAGACTGAGTTCATTCCAAAATTGTTCTGTCTGCTCCCTTGTTGCCTGTACTGCATCTGGAAATTTGTGGCATACTGACTTTTGCTTTTTTGTATATTTGGTTTTGCGTTGAAGCGAGATATAAATACCCCCTCTATTTGCATTCAATCTAATGGTAATTAGCGTTTTATTGTTGTGTTTTAAAGGTACTTATGTCCCTGTTTGCTTCCCATTCTCTGTATATCTCGAACCACTCAAATGCTGGCATTGTTATGAGCCACTCGCAGTCGTTTTTTCTATGCGCAACAATGGGGAATTGTTTAACCTTGGCATCCCTTTTGCTTTGGTCCATTGCTTTCTGTATGTTCAGGGCTTGCACACGCTTCACCTCAATGTGGATGCCGGGCAGTCCCACGCAATCTTCACCCTCTAACCCTGAGAACTGTTGACCCCTTCTTACTTGGCTATATCCAAGTTCCCTGCACAGTCCTGCAAACTCGCGTTCTCCTCTTGCTCCCTTATCTCTGCTATTTACCATGCTGTAGGCCTGTTCTATGCCTTAAGTAAGACAAATCTATAGCTTCGCCAGTTGAACGCCCTACAGATACCTTCTCGCCCCTCTGAGGGGATTTTGAGATCATCTCCTTCCTGTCCTTTTCTTCCTCCAACATCTCCTTAACCTTTTCCAGATACACCATGCAATCGGCTGTTTCTTCAAGTGCATATTCTAAAACTTCGAGTATCGATAGGTTCAGAGGATTGGCTTGCATGCCTGATCCGTACTTCTTTATTCCTTTTTCTGTTTGTTTGTTGACTCTCGCTATGATTCGTTCTGTGTAGGGATTTTTCATACCTTCACCGCTTTCTTAACAAATAAACTCGGCCCCTTGCTCCAATAACTTTCTCCCTTTGCCTTTTGTGCTGATTCCGATTTCGTCATCTTTTTTATACTCATAGCATCCTCTAGGGTCCATCCGTTTCTCATGCGTTGTGTGAATGCTGCGTAGGTTATTCCGATCTCTTTTAATACTTCGTCCACATTCGGATACTTTCTATTATTTTGCTTCATCTGCTGTATTTGAGTTTCCATATCAATCAATGGTCTTGTTGCGGCATCCTCTATGGTCCATCCTCTTTGCAATCGTGATTTCATGTTCCGAAGACCTATCCCATTGGATTCAGCAATCTTTTTCCACTCCGACAAATCCCTTCTTTTGCGAGGCGGTTCAGTTATAGCCCTTTTCTTGTGCCATCCATGTTCGCGTATTCTATGATTCACATTGGAGTAACTTATGCCGTTCTGCTGCGCTATCTCGTATTCTTGGGGAGTGACGTAAAACGAGTAGTCAAGCATATTTCTTGCACCCCTTCTTGTCTGGATCTACATACCCCAACTTGTCCCAGTTGAAAATGCCACTGTTCGAACTCATGCCATTCTTCTTGCGCCAGTTCGACACCGTGCAGCGTTTACACCCAAACTCCTCTGCGATTTCTTTGTCCAGAGAGCCGTTAAACCACATTGCCGTTGCTTTGGCGTTGTCTATTGCCATTACGCTTAGCCCTCCTTTCTCTATCTCTCCATACCGCTTCTGCTTTCCACTCTTCTTGGTTCTTTGTCCGTCCGGCCCAGCAATCTATAAACGCGCCTATGTTTGGCTTTACACCAGCATCTATGGCCTTTTCTCCCGCCCATAGTAGAGTCCTTAAGAATGATCCCATTATTTTAGATTGCTCCGGGGTGAGTGCATTTTTAAAAGTTGGACGTTGTTTGATGAAGTGTCGAGCTGTTACTCCTAATGCCATGGCTTGTCCCTCCTTATAGATAAAACTCATCGTATTTGTTGTTCTTCGGCTTTGCGCTAACTGGGTGCCCTGATTGACCACCTTGCTTAGGAGTGTTCATCTTCATAGTGAGCTGATCGTACTTTTCTCTAAGCTTCTCGGTTGATAAAATATTGACATGCCAGAAGGTGTCTTTTTGGCACCACTGGATAACCCTTTTAATATCCGTTGCGCTTCTCTTGTCCCTTCGCATCATTAAGTCAATGTGCTTTGCCCATGTCTGAAGGTTAGGCTTCTTGGTATTAGGATTATTTAAAAGGATTAGATTATAAAGTTCACAAGCAAGGGAAAGTTCAATTGCATCGTCGGCAAACTTGTTTGACGATAAAGGAGTATCTTTCTTTTCATTCTCTTCATTCTTATCCTTCTTAACATTCTTGTCTGTGTTCGCTGGTTGTTCGCTGGTTGTTCGCTGGTTGTTCGCTGGTTGTTCACTTTCTGTTTCATAACCTTGATAAACGCAGTAGTTTAGCACCTTCACGACACTATATTTGTTGTTCGATTTTACGGAAATCATGTTTAACTTCTGAAGAACTTTGAGATTTCTGTAAATCGCACTTTCATTCTGCCCAGTATCCTCAGAGATTGATTTTCTTCCAGTTATGAAACATCCCTTTTCCAATACTTCCTCTTCGCCATTCCAGATAACTTTTGTCTCACTATGGTTTGCTCTTAGTAGGCAATAGGAGAATAACTGGTATATATCCGGTTTCTTGAAAATAGGATTATCTGTGATCTTTCTATGGAGTTTAACCCACCCAGCCATAGCAGCCCTTCCTTATCCTTCCGGAATTATTTCTGATATTGTCACTTCGTATCCGTTTTCAAGGCATAGTTTTGTAAACGCTACCACCTTGTTAAATGTTTCAAATATAAATTCGGGGTTTCTGCCAGCTTCCATTTCAAAATTAACGATTGCTGTTACTTTGAACATTTCATGCCCTCAACTTTCTTCTTCCGCTCTAATCGTTCAAAATCATTACAGCACAATCCTTGCAGACTCTTGTGCCGCCGAACTCAACGAGCTTGTCCATCCCATTGCAGAACGTACACCCTGCAACATATCTCCGCATGTAAACTCCGTTATCGTCTGCCAGCATTTCCATCGCTGTACCCTCTACGATACCGAGTGATTTCCTAACTTCCTTCGGGATAACGATTCGTCCCAGTCCATCTACATTTCTGGTTATTCCTAAAGCTTTCATTCAAAAACCCCTCCTCTTTTTTCATAACTTTTATATTTATTTACATTTTTTATGTTGTGCCTATTGACTATGTTGTACATGTTGTTGTATTATAAATAACAAGAAGACGTCAACAAATAAACCCATGTAGGGTACGTTTTCCTTAGCTACTGAAATAGCTAAAGTGTGTTCTGTGGTGGAACAAAGTTTTTCGGTCTTCGGCGTGTTCTCGGCTTATCAATACTGGTAATATTGATGAACTGGGAGTACGCCAAATCATTGTTTATGTAATTTCCATCGATCAGCTCCTTTCGTTTGAATGGGGCTTATTTCCTATATAAGTATTATATCACAGTATGTCCATTATGTACATATAGAACAAGGGAAATTATATGCTCAATTTGACCATGCTATGATTGTCTGGTATTATTGATTTAGGAGATGATAATATGAGTAAAGATAACCCGGATGAAAACTTTAAAAGCGTTCACGCATTGCTGCGACCTTCTCAACTCTTGGCGATTATTGAATATCGCAAGGATGTTGGAACTATACCTCCGAACACGGAAGCTATTCGGGATCTTGTTGATCTTGGATTAAAGGCATATTGGGAGAAGAAGAATGAGATAGGCCGGGATTGAACCCGGCTCTTTTTTTATTCGATATACCATTTACCATTAATTAACTCATTCCTCGATACCATAAATGAAGTGTGCTCCGTAAAGGAGCAATTGGTGCCACCTAGTTCGCGAGTGACGGTTATGCCTTTTACCCAAAATTCCAAGGCGTCCTGCCACGGAATTGGTTCACGGACTAATACCCAATCCTCATCCATGGATGCTCCCATAACTGGAACTCCAAGTTGATCGCGCAACACTCCATCGGAAGAAAAGGCGTACTCGACACCGTTTGAAACTCTCCTGAACTTTCGTTGTGAGTTTTCCCGCGCATATACAAAACCTGTTTTCATAAACACAACTCCTTTTATGTTCTTCCAATGGCTGGAAGGGAGAGCAAAGCGCTTTACCCTTCCAAGGTCCGTCCATTTACCCTAAATCCTACGCACTTACCCCAGTGTTACCACTCCCTAAGATTAGATAGCTATTGCTAATTTAAGCTCTTTCTCGATGCGCTCAACTTCCTCAAGAACCTGCTTAAAACCCGATGCGCTTGATTCTCTGATCTGACGTTGCAAAAGGAATCTGAATGCTTGCTCAAGCGTGTGGACATAGCCTACTGCCTTTAGAAGCTCATCCCCTGCCTTTGCGCCCTCTTTTCCATCTACGACCTTCTGATCGCTCTTGTACGTCCCTTTGGTTGATACTGTGTAGTTGTCGGCATCCGATGTAATCACGTATAGACTGTTAATGCCGATTCTCATAAGATCACTCCCCTTCTCTCGTCGGTCTCATAATGTGCCAGACTAATCCGCATACGCTGCAGTGCAATCTCTCTGTAATGTCACCCTCGAAGAATGCTCCTTCAATCTTATTTCCACATGAGCAAGTTGATCTGAAAGTGATAAGCACAAGCTCAACCCCTTATTTAAGTTGGGGTAAAGGATTACTCTACCCCATGCGTTTATCTAAGATCCCATAAATGACGAACTAGAAATGCCCTCCTACCATTTACATATAGCCTGAACAAATAAACATAAGGGCTCCTAATGGTGTAGAGTTTTGATTTCATAATACCTCCTATACCCCATGCGTTATTGATTTAGAAGGGGATGTCTGGATCTCCTACATTGGCAACGGTACCTGTTGAGTTGTTGTTATGTTGTTGTTCCTCATTCTTAGGACTAAGAAATTGAACATTCTCTCCGATTATTTCAGTAACCCAATGCTTTTGGCCATCCTTATCGTTGTATGTTCTGATCTGAATTCGGCCATCTATTGAAGCGAGCTTGCCTTTTTCAAGATAGTTGTTTACTAGTTCGGCCAGTTGCTTATAAACTACACACGCAAAGAAGTCTGCTTCTTTCTCGCCTTGTGCGTTCTTGAAGTTGCGTTCTACTGCTAGGGTGAAGTTGACCACTGCCACCCCCGAAGGGGTGTAGCGAAGCTCAGGATCTTTAACCAGGCGGCCTATCAAAACGACTCTATTCAGCATTCAACTGCCCTCTTTCTGATTTCAATTTAGTAAACCAAGGCTGTTCTAAATATTCAACACAAGCCCACATTCCAGCATTCACAAAAATACCATTGGCTTCCTTCGGGCACTCTCTCTTTATCATCCAGTGACAGCACTGTCCACATTTGTCCATTTATTTTGCTCCTATCTGTTGCCGTTTGTTCTGGCATGGCATACATAATGCTTTACCAAATCTCTTCACTGAGAATTTTTCTACATTTTCATTGATTGTGTTGCTACATCCAGAACATTTTCCGCTAGCCGTAGTCCCTGTAGGGGGTTTAGTTTCTGATTTTAATGGCGTACCGGATTGGATAGGTTCATTTTGTTGCGCGGTTATTGTCGTTGTGTTTTCCTTTACTGCGCTACTAACTTGTGCTGGCGTTGGCTTTACTGCCGTGGGTCTATCATCGTGCTTTGCTTGGAATGAATCGGGATCGTCTTTGTCCGTTGGGATATTGAAGAATTTGAGCATGAAGTACTTTTCAGCATACGTCATGGCTTTTCCTGGGCCTTTCTCTCCTGCGGTATCCACTCCCTGACCATACCAAGGGCATTCAATCATTTCCTCTGGATTCTCCGCATTAACCCACGTCATTGTCATGTCTAGCTCTGTAAAGTACGTTGTAGTGCGTTTAGTGACATTATTTGTGTCCTTCTCGTATTGCTCGACTGTTGACTCAGTTACTTTGTGGCCTGTCACTCTCGGAATGAGCAATAGCTGTAATTCATCCATCTTAAGTTTCAAGGCGCCTAAGACTTGCGAGCTGCCGACATAAGCGTATTGAAAGCTCTTTGATTCCTTTTGGAGATATGGGACCGACTTCCGAACCTCAATCAACTTTTGATATATGTTCACCCTTCATCATTCCCCTCTGTTTTATATCTGAAATTCTCACACACTCCATTATCATCTAGGGATAATGGTTTCTCGTATTCACACGTAAGGCCATCATCGTTATATTCACAGTCAATGTTTTTGCAGTATGCCATGCTCACACCCCCAACTTAATTGTCACTGCAGGGTCTAGCTCGTTAATCGTTACCCCTGGTATAATCTCACCTGTTAATTTGTTTACCGCCTTACCATCCACACAGGCAAAGTCTTTTTTGATCTCTGCTTTCATTGGTGTTTTTTCTACCTTGACAAGAAAACCATAATCTTTCTCTAAGTAACTAACCAATGCTTCCTCGTCCCCATAATCCCACTTGGATTGTTTTCTGAATCCGATCGATCCATAAGGCGTTTTGCTACCTTTCCACTTGGAGTCCTCTGTTCTCTGCCGGTTGGCGTACTCCCTAATTAGTCCCTCTAGAAACTCTGTGGTGCTGTTGTGCCCCTCGGCTTGCTTATTGAACCACGATGTCAACCTCGCCATTTCCTCGTCCCATAGAGCCTTGTCCTCGTTGTAACTCTTTTCTACAGCTTTTAGTTTTCGCAATGTCCAATTAAGAGAAGAAAGGTCGTTTATCTGGAAACGTGTAGCTACTTCAACGGATGTTGGTGTTGCAAGCGCTTCGTTTAACTCGTCAATCTCTGCTTCGTCAAGCCAGTTCATACTCATTTATTCCATCTCCTCCAACGCTTTTTTCCAGCACTCTCGGCAATCGATACACACTCCGTGCTCTTTGGTATCTTTTAATTCGCTGTCGTAATCGCTGGGGCACGGTGTCCCAATTATGGAACTTCCGATTATGTCCAACGCCTTATCAAGTTGGCGTCTTAATCTATCCTCGTTATCTTCTTGAGGTATGCCTAGATTCATTCGCTCCTCGTAATCACGGTCTGTTCCTTCGTTTATGCTCATCAGCTCGCCACCTCCACGTTATAAGATAAAGCGCACTCAGCATTACTACAGTCAAGACGGAAAAGACTTCGCTTGTAGATAAGTCGACTCCCACACTCAGGGCACAAGCCCTCTGAAATCATGGCCTCATGGTTAATCCCCTCTGCCTGGTAGATCAATTCCTTGACGATGTCCTCATGCTTCTCAGAGTAGATAACCTTCGTTAAATCGTAGAACTCGGCGTAACCTTGATCCGACATATAAGCATTAAGCAATATTCCTACTGCTTCCTTGAGTGTTGGCAACGGTTGGAGTGTTACACTTGATCTCTGTCGCATTTGACTTCCTCCTTTTAATTGAATACGCCTGACAAGCGATCCAGAACGCTGTTACAATCGGCATGTAGTGGGCTAAGAAAACAGTTTGCGTATAATTCATGCTTCATTCCGTTGGATGTTCTCTGGTGTCCAGTTGGGTAAATCATCTATGGTCCACGGTACAGGAATTCCTTCCATAACTGCATCAAGTGTGGTAAACTGCAATTGTTGAAATTTATCCTGGGCCGGTGTTAGCGCATCGGCCTTTTGCGCGTCCTCATAGTTCCATGGGAGGGAATCATCGTTTCTGACCTGTTCCAGAGAGGAAAGGGTTTCCTTAATTTCTTGGACTTTCTCGGCATCCGTGTAGCTGCAATCTCTTGCGACCATCTTGATAACTCCAATTGCGAAGGATGTGAGATCCTTTCTACCACTAGATTTAGCGAAGTCTGATAAACTAGTTACTTTCATCCAAAACACTCCTTTAATCTTTTTTAAATAAGTCAGCCATCTTAATACCTAGAGCGTCTGAACATTTTTTGGCACTTTTTATGCTCATTTCGCTTACGTCTCTCTCAGCTTCCGAAAGGTATGATATCGATAAGCCGGTTTTCCTCCCAAGTTCTCCTAGCGTCCACCCCTTTGACTTCCTGCCCTTTCTGATGTAACTTCCGTAGGAAAATGCTACAGGGACTTCCTTCATGAAAAGTTGGGCTGGGAATTCTTTTTCCTTCGGGGAAGGGATTTCCTTTGGGGTGGCGACTTGCGTATCCTTACTGATTGTGATAATTCCTCCGCTTACCCTTATGTTTAGGGAATCACAACTTGGATCAATTTCGATTATCAATTTTCCCATAAGCACCCTCCTTTTAATACTGCATCAGATCCGTTACCTTACATTTCAGAGCATGAGACACTTTAATCAGAGTTTTAATGGACGGAACCTTCTTGTTCAGCTCAATGTTGGAGATTGTCGGGCATGATAGCCCAGTAAGCATTGCAACTTCCTTTTGTTCTAATCCACGCTTCTTGCGATAGCCTCTGACATTCTCGCCAATGCTTTGCTTTTCGAGTTTTAAATTCATTGTTAAATTACACCACCTCTGTTATCATATAGCTAACTTTCAAAGCACTGTGATGCGCTTGTTTCTAGCTGATATCCATAGTATATTCTCTATTTGATAAATAGTCAATAGTTTACGCAAAGAATTTAACTAATAGCTAAAAGGATTTTTTTGCCATGACGTTGTATCTTGTTATGATGTATAGTAAAAGGGTTATTCCGTATTCTAACTATATGATAAATTGGAGGTGCTAAAGATGAAGTATGGAGAAAAGTTTAAATATTCTAGAGAGCTTAGGCAATTAACGCTCTCCGATTTATCTAAACTATGCGGCCTGTCGATCCCTTATCTATCAGATATTGAAAATTCGAAGAAAAGGCCCGCTATGAAAAGCCTTGAGAGGATCGCCAAGGCGCTGTCAGTCGATGCAGCGTTCTTTCTCGATGATAACGCCACGACCTTCACTGAGCTGTCTAAGGTGAGTGGTTATGATCCCCCAGCAGATATATTGGAATTCATTACATCGCAAGACAAACTCCCTTACATCGTTCTAGCCAAACAAATGAGCGAACAAGGGATATCCCCTGAATCACTACAGGTAATGTTTGATAATATCAAGATAATGATGGATACTCTAAAGAAATAGTTGAATAATCAGAGAAAGGCTGACGTAATGTTGGCTTTTTGTCGTTTTAAGTCTGAAATCGTTACTTAACTTAAACTTAATATAGTGATATGATTATGACCATAACAAAACATATGTTCGTGTAATAAGCAAAATTTAAGGAGATGCAAGGATGGAAATTATTGTTTGCAAACTGGACGATGTTAAGTGGGTTGTTATCGGAGAAAAGGTGTTAGTTGATCGAAGATATCTTGCGGAATACGCAAAATCAAGGAAGAAGAAGGGCCTCGGCTGTAAGCATAAGATAGCCTGCTTTGCTAAAGTGGCTTTATGCTTGTACTGTGTAGGGGTTTTAGTGCATATTTATAAGGCTTATAGCTAATTCATACTTAAAATAGTTATGCCCCCAGCTTGTGAGAGCCGAGGGCTTTTATTTAACTAATTTTGTTGGACATGCCTACTATTAGATGATATAATATAAGTGTATATTAAAACATTAACAAGCGTTTTCGCTTGAAAAACTACATAAATACAAAGCCCCCTTTCGCTAGACACGAAAGAGGACTTCTGATGTTTAACCTGTCTCAGCAGGAAAAACCGTTAATGTAATTATAACCTCTAAGAGAACTTAGAGCAAGTATAAATATATGACATTTTTCGAGCGAGTAGGCCAACATGAGTGGTTTGCTCGCTTTGTTGTTTGTCTAGTGGACATAGAAGAACACTTAAAAATCTATGGGGTTACCGGCCCCTAATAAACAAACTGGTGGCGTAGTGGAGCTATTACTCGTTATAGTACTGAAGCTATGTCGGCAACTTGCGGCCATTAGAATAGCATCGGGCTGGAGGGTCTGGCTAACATGGAGTAAGGAACCGTGTTAGATGAGGTATATTCACACACAACTATTTGGGCAGACTGAAATAGTAGGATATATTTGTGAGAGCAACGTATGAACGAGTTTTGAGATATCTAAAGCGACCGACAAACGGATAACTTAATTTACGCTTCTTTCATCATTGGATTGTAGGAATTATCTTACTTTCTTTTGGTGAAGGAGCGTACTTTGTCCTTCTTCGTCTCCCTCCACCGGATTGCTTGGGTATTACGTGGATAACTATGAATAAGGAGTGTTGATCAATGAGTGTTAAAGCAGATGTTGACGTACTAATAGCAATAAGATTAGAGCAGGGATTAAGCCAACGTAAACTAGCCCTTAAGGCAGGAGTAAACAACTCCACTATAAGCAGGATGGAGAAGGGAGTACCTGTTCCAACTCCAAGGACTGCACATAAAATATGCGTTGCCCTTGGCAGAGATTTTTATGAACTATTCAGTAGATAGGAGTGTTGATAAATGAGTAGAGAGATTAAGTTTCGTGGCAGAGACAAGATAAATGGCAAATGGTTATATGGTAATTTAGAAATACCTTTATTAAATCAGGAAAGAAGTAGGTATTTTATAAATGGGTATTCTTACGGACAATACCAGCATAACGAGATAGACAAAAACACAGTCGGCCAATACACAGGGTTAAAGGATAAGAATGGTAAGGAAATTTACGAGGGTGATATTATCAAGGCGTTGAAGCACAATGAAGATTTATTCACCGATAAAGTTTTGTGGAGAAGTGGCATTCTTTGGTTTGGAAATTGGAATTGGATTGAATTTCAGAACATCTTTAGAAGTGTTGAAATAATCGGTAATATCTATGAGACTTCAGAATTATTAAAGGAGTGTTGATAAATGATAGAATCGCCTAAAGATATGCAAAAACGTTTGCAATGTTATATGGGACTCGGTGTAGATAATTGGAGTTGTTATACGGACTGTGCGTTCTGGAATGGTAAAATATGCACTAAGGAGTGTTGATAAATTAGAAGAATATCAATATCCAATACTATGACATTAGAGGAATTAAGAGCCGGAAGAAATGACAAGGTGAACTTTAAAACTGATTGGTTGGGGCTTAAAAAAGTTGGTGGAGGATATTTATTAAAATTACAAGATACGGCAGAGTATAACACAGGAGAAGCGAACGCTAGGAAATACGACCTAATTCATATCTATAGGAAACTATCCACTAAATTAAATAAGCATATAAAAACAGAAGATCAGCTTAAGACAATGAGTACCGCATCCATGTATGATTATATAGCTGAGATGCTTTGTGATTTATGCGGTTATGACCACTAATAAGGAGTTGTGTTAATATATTTAGAAAATTAAAGCAATTATTTTGCAATCATACCTATATGTTGGAAATATTTCAGGACTACATGAGTATTGGAGACAAGCAGGACAAAAGAATAAGCGCAAAGATAATTGTTACTTGCTCAAGGTGTGGCGCGGAAATAATCATTTATGACAAGTGGTGCAAATATATAAATTGGGTCGCTCGTGGGAAAGTAACTAGTAAGGACTGATAAAATGTGAAACTCTCATTTAGACAAGTATGTGAAAAGGTGGGTATAAATCAATCTACAGGGGCTTTTCAAAGGGATCGTTTTTCTGAGTTCATTCCATGCATAGGAGAAGGTAGAGCAAGACGTTATGGGCAGGAAGCCGTAGAAGTATTGACCATAACGTCAACTATGTATGCAGAGGGGAAAACCTATGAAGATATCAAAGATGTGTTAGAAGGGAGGTTTGGAATCCCCATAGCTGGGGATTTAGTACCGGTTGTTGCAGAAACTCAATTGGACATTATAGCAGAGATAAAAAGTGCGCTTAGAGAAGAGATAGTGAGATTGGAGGGGAAGATAGATAGCTTATCGAGGGGAAATGATGAGCATGATCGGTTGCTGATGGAGCACGTTCGAGAGCATCAACGGAAGAAGAAGTGGTGGCAGTGGAAATAAAAAAGACCCCGGAGGGCCTTATTAGTCTAGCGTGTCACAGTTTTAAATATTTCAATTATCTTTTCTCCCTCAAACTCTTGGTCTTGCTTAATAAGCTGTGATAACTGTGGTATATCGTTTTCTTCATTAGTCTTATCCATACTAAATTTCTCAATATGAAAAACTATTCCAAAATTAGATATGTCGTTCATTGCATTCAGACCAGATAATACTTCCTTTGCTAGTTCTTCGTTCAGGTAACCCCTGCATACCCGGGAAAATGTCCTAGAAGATGTATAGCTATATTTGTTCTTACCGCTCTTAGTGATACTATTCCTCTTAACAAAGTTACCATCTTGGTCCCTTATGACCCTAACTATTCTGACATCCGCCATTACTTATTCACCCTCCTTATATATCCTTGGCTCAAACTTTAGGCAGGACTCAACTGCACATTTTAGGCAAGCTATATTATTGTCTAGCGGGACAAAATAAACGATTCTGAAACCGCTACCAAAATATTCTCCGCATACCTGGCAATGGGTGGAGTAGATGCGCTTTAGGGTTATTGTGTCGGGTAGTTCTGCTCTCATCTCTCTAGCTAAATCTCTGATAGATTGCATTTCCCTTGCTACATTTGGATTATCACTCATTTGTGTTCCTCCTTCTGTATCTCTAAAATATGTCTTCTCCTGCTTCAATCTTTTTATTTATCATTTCTAGCAATCTGTTCTTTTCTTCATTTTCTGCCATTGATCTTCGCAAAAACTCAATCTTAGTTATATGAAGCACCTCACAAATTTCCTCTAGTCTTTCCTTCTCTTCAGGCAGAACATCAAACCTTAACGTAACTTTAGCTATTGACATAATAACCTCCTTCAAATTGATCTTAACTTATTATATCATAGCTCGGTACGGTACGCAATGTTTATCTATACTTGGGCAAAATAAAAAGCCCCCACTAATTAAAGCAGGGGCGAAGGGTTAAAACTTTTGTGAGTCGGAAGGATTATTGATAATACCGAGTCCCACTACGATAGGGAGAACTAGATTGACTAATTGGTCAGCACCTGGGATCTCATAATCAAAGTACATTTTTGCACAGAATACGACGAGTGCGAAGATAGATGTCCAAAGGGGCCATGAGCGAAGTCTAGATTGAGTTTCCATTGAAAATCATCCTTTCTTATGCCAATTCCATTATTTTTGCTGCAAAGCCTAGTTTATTGATATCGATAATGGCTTGAGCTGCGAGACTTTCCCGAACTCTTACGGTTAGATAAATGTCATCGGGTGCTATTACCTTTTTTGCCTGTACTACTGGAGTCACATTGACCACTCCTTGTATGATTGTTGTAGGGCCGTTTAATACCGCTTTTTCAAACTCATCATAGGACCACATTCCATGCAGGGCAGGGACTTTGCCATAAGTACACCCAGGGCAGTCTGTATACGTCACCTGACCGTGTGGATACACATTGTCTAGGGTTAACCCATACTGAGACATTAGGCGCCTTACAAGGGCTACTAGAGCGTTAAATTGGATTTGTCCCATTGGGAATTTAGTGAAGTCACCAGCAATGCCAATGCCGATAGAGTTTTGATTCCACCAGTTGGAGCCCTTCTGTGAATAAGGAGGTTTATCTGAAATAGTGTGAGCTCCTTGAATATTGAGGGGTCTACCGTTGCGGATCGTTCCATCTGCTTCTACGCCGAAGTCATACTCTGGATAATCATAGTTGAAAGGATTCCAGCGTTGAAGAATGGATACTTCGGGAGGTTTGCCATCCCCCATGTGGTGGATTACTATATCTTGGATTGTTCTGTTAAATGGTGTTGACATGCGAATCCCCCCTACTTTCCTAAGAATTTATCTAAAATACCTATGTTTTGGTCGAGGGCAACTAACACAATGAGGACAAATAAGACAGTTCCTGCCTTAATAACCCATTCCCCTAAATTACTTTGCCAGAACCTTGCCTCCTTGTCTCTTTCAATGACTCCCTCTCTCTCTTCACGTTCGGAGGTTCTATCTAGGACTCTATTATCGATTCTCTCTAATGCTTCATTTTGCTTCTCTTGATTTTTCATAGCAATCTCTTGTAAAACAGTTAGGCGAACTAAAAGCTCTTTCATATCCGTAATTGCGCCTGTATGGTTGTCTAAGCGTTTGTCCAAAGTGGTTAACTCCTTATCAAGCGCATTATGCGTTCGGCTGCAAGCATCATTCGTAACATCTGTCATCGAGCCACCTCTTTCCGCTTCAATACAAAAAGA
>JGI24142J45722_1000116_pt1 | contig 47652 bp, 48 predicted proteins | sample BarGraIncu00431A_FD_45722 | JGI IMG/M metagenome (IMG submission 45722) | reverse complement strand
GGAAAACATCCTATTAATTATAAATAATGTGGCGGGGATGAGATATTATGTGTAAAATATTGATTGCAGACGATGAGTTTTTAGAAAGAGAAGCCTTAAAAATGATTATAAATAATGAAGTTCAAGGTACAATTGAAATTATAGAAGCTATAAATGGCAAGGAGGCCCTTGAACTTAATTCATTTGAAAATCCTGATATTTTAATCCTAGATATAAAAATGCAATTAATTAATGGGCTTGAAGTAGCAGAGAAAATAAGAGCTTATGATAAAGATAAGATAATAATAATAATCACAGCATATGATGATAAGAATTTCATTGAACAAGCTTTGAACCTAAAAGTAAATGAATATTTATTAAAACCAGTTAGAGCTGAAAAAATAATTGAAGTGTTAAATAAGTATATAACTCATAATAAAATAATTTCTACAAGCCAAGAAGTAGATAACGCCGTGGCATATATAGAAGAAAATTTTAAGAGTGATATTAGATTAGATGATGTATCTAAATATATAAATTTAACTCCTAGTTATGTAAGTAAATTATTTAAGAAAAAGTTAGGAGTAAATTTTAATAGATATTTAACTGAAAGAAAAATGACAGAAGCCAAAAGGATGCTTAAAGAGGAAAACGTAAATATAAACGAAATCGCTTTTATCATTGGATATAATGAGCCAAATTATTTTTGTAAGGTGTTTAAAAAAATAGAGGGAATAACGCCATCTCAATATAGACAGAACTTCATGTAATAGCATGAGCAAAATTAAATAAATAATTATAAAAAATTTAAATATGTAAGGCATAGGTGCTTTATAGGATTATGAATGTGTAAAACACAATTTTCATAATCCTATTTGCATTTATGCCTTACATTTTTTTATACCACAAATATGAGCTATCAAAATATAATGCGTAATTCAAGGAAAAAAACTCTAAAGGTTAAAAAAGTATAGATACAGTGCAAAAAAGTATCATTAAAAATTTACTGTATATAAAAGTATAGTTGTAACTTGTGCAAATGTTTACACAAAGAAGCCTAATAAGTATTAATGTAGTTTTAAAAAGCATGATAACATTTACATATATAAGAGATGCTTAGTTTTATATATGTAACTTTCCTAGTTATGAGCCTAGTTAAAAGCAAAAGTTATGATCCTAAGTTATAGTCCAAGGTATAATCCAAAGTTATGATCCAAGGCTATAATCCAAATTATCTTAAAAAAATAAAAGAGTTTATGGAGGTGCTTATTTTGAAAGAACAATTAATTGAGCAAATTATGTCGGAAGTAATGAAGAATATTGGAAAGAATGATAAAAACCCAGTAGCAGTTACTACAAAAGAAAAGGTTTTAGACAAACAGTGTAGTAAGGAAGATACAACTTCTACTAGCAAACATTGTGGACTTACGGAGTTTGTTGGTACTGCCTTAGGAGACACAATAGGACTTGTGATTGCAAATGTTGATTCCGCATTGCATGAAGCCATGAATATTGATAAGAAGTATAGAAGTATTGGAATCATTGGAGGAAGAACAGGTGCTGGTCCCCAAATAATGGCTGCAGATGAAGCTGTTAAATCAACTAATACAGAAATAATAGCTGTTGAACTTCCAAGAGATACAAAAGGTGGAGCAGGACATGGTAGTTTAATAATATTCGGTGCTGATGATGTTTCTGATGTAAGAAGAGCAGTAGAAATTACTTTGAAAGAATTAGATAGAACATTTGGAGACGTCTATGGAAACGATGCAGGACACATAGAACTTCAATATACTGCAAGGGCAAGTTATGCTTGTAACAAAGCATTTGGAGCACCTATTGGTAAAGCTTTTGGAGTAATTGTAGGAGCACCAGCTGCTATTGGAGTTGTTATTGCAGATACAGCAGTCAAAGCTGCTAGTGTAGATATAGTTGCATTTTGTTCCCCAGCACATGGGACAAGCTTTAGTAATGAATGTACTACTTTAATTAGTGGAGATTCTGGAGCTGTTAGGGAAGCGGTTATTGCAGCAAGAGAAGTTGGAATACAATTGCTTGGAACGTTAGCTGAAACTCCAAAATCAACAACAACTCCTTATATTTAACATAACAAAAGAGTTAATGAATTTAAAATAGATTAGTTAATAATAAATTATTTTAAGGGAGGAAATTTTAATATGTACGTTTTAGAATCAGGATTTAGTAAACCTACAAAGAGGATAGAGACATTAAAGGAACAAATACTTTCAGCAGTTCCATGTATTGAAGTTGATAGAGCGTTATTAATAACAGCTTCATTTAAAGAGACAGAAGGACAATCCGCAATAGTTCGTAGAGCTAAAGCACTTGAAAAGATATTAAATGAAATTCCTATTATCATAAGAGATCAAGAACTAGTAGTTGGAAGTTTGACTCAGGAAGCAAGATCATCTCAAATTTTTCCTGAGTTTTCAAATAAGTGGATTAAGGATGAACTTGAAACAATAGGAAAGAGAAAAGGTGATTCATTCCAAATTACTGAAAAAGTAAAAGGACAACTTACAGAAGTATTTGAGTATTGGGAAGGTAAAACTACTAATGAACTTGCTACGTCTTATATGTATCCAGAAACTATTGAGGCAATGAATGAAAACGTATTTACAGTTGCTAACTATTATTTTAATGGAGTAGGACATGTATCTGTAGATTATGCAAAGGTTTTAACAAAAGGGTATAAGGGTATTATTGAAGAAGTTGAATCAGTAATTAAAGCTGCTGATAAAGAAAATCCTGAATACATTAAGAAAAAAACATTTTGGGATTCTGTAATAGTTTCTTGCAAGGCTGTTATAAATTATGCCCATAGATATGCAAAGTTGGCAAGAGAGATGGCTTCAAAAGAATCTGATTCGGTTCGTGCTAAGGAATTATTACAAATAGCTAAAAATTGTGATACAGTACCTGAAAATGGAGCAACTAATTTTTATGAAGCTTGCCAATCATTTTGGTTTGTTCATGCAATCATAAATATAGAATCAAATGGGCATTCTATATCTCCAACTAGATTTGATCAATATATGTATCCATATTATGAAATGGAATTAAATTCAGGGAATTTTAATATAAATAAAATTCAAGAACTTATTGATTGCGTATGGGTTAAATTAAATGATCTTAACAAAGTTCGTGATGAAGTATCAACAAAGGCATTTGGTGGATATCCAATGTTCCAAAACCTATGCGTAGGTGGACAAACTAGAGAGGGCAAAGATGCTACAAATGATTTATCATACATGTGTATGGATGCTACAGCTCATGTAAGTTTATCAGCCCCATCATTTTCAGTAAGGGTATGGAATAAAACTCCTAATGAATTTTTATTAAGAAGTTGTGAACTAAGTAGACTCGGACTTGGTATGCCAGCATTCTATAGTGATGAAGTTATTATTCCTGCATTAGTCAATAGAGGACTCACAATTCAAGATGCTAGAGAATATGGAGTTATTGGTTGTGTTGAACCTCAAAAACCAGGTAAAACAGAAGGATGGCATGATTCAGGTTTCTTTAACTTAGCTAGACTCCTGGAAGTAACTATAAATAATGGTATGAGTAATGGAAAACAAATAGGACCAAAGACTGGAGAATTTGTAGAATTTAAGTCTATTGAAGAAATTGTTGAGGCTTACCAAAAACAAATGGAATACTTTGTTTATCAACTATCAGTTGCAGACAATTGTGTTGATATTGCTCACGGAGAGAGAGCTCCATTACCATTCGTATCATGTATGGTAGATGACTGTATTTCTGCTGGTAAATCACTTCAAGAAGGTGGAGCACATTACAACTTTACAGGACCTCAAGGTGTTGGTGTTGCTAATGTAGGAGATTCTTTTGCAGCTATTAAGAAGCTTGTATTTGATACTAAAGCAATAACTTTAGCGCAGTTGAAAGAAGGTCTTGACACTAACTTTGGTGAAGGGGAAACTGCTAAATGTAGTAGCGGTAGTGAAGAAGATTTAACTTATAAATTAATTATGGCTGCAGTTAAAAAAGTATTATTTGAAAATGATCAAATATCTGCTGACCAGTTAAAGGAATCAGTAAATATCAATTTAAATGAGACTCTAAAAAATAAATCTTCAAAGGTGGACTTAGAGGATTTAAGGCAAATGTTAATTCATAGAGCACCTAAGTTTGGTAATGATATTGATGAAGTTGATGAGCTTGCAAGACAAGGAGCACTTATTTACTGTAAAGAAGTTGAAAAACATAGAAATCCAAGAGGTGGTACTTTCCATGCAGGATTATATCCAGCATCAATAAACGTTCTATTTGGTGATCTTGTTGGAGCGACCCCAGATGGTAGAAAAGCACATGAAGCATTAGCAGATGGTGTATCTCCAGTTACAGGTGCTGATAGTAATGGACCAACTGCTGCTATAAATTCAGTAGCTAAATTAGATCATTTTATTGCATCTAATGGTACTTTATTAAATCAAAAATTCCATCCAGGTTCAATTCAGGGAAGTGCTGGATTAGATAATTTAGCATCACTTGTTAGAAGCTTTTTCGATCAAAAGGGTATGCATGTACAATTTAATGTAATTGATAAGGAAACTCTTGTCCAGGCACAAAAGAATCCAACTAAATATAGAGATTTAGTAATTCGTGTTGCAGGATATAGTGCACAATTTATCTCTTTAGATAAAGCAATTCAAGATGATATTATAAAAAGAACAGAACAAACTTTTTAAATATAAGATTTACGTATTTTCTAAAAGGAGGAAAAGTTGATGCTGATAAAAGGAATTAATTATAAACAAAGTGGCACAATTTTTAATATGCAGCGCTTTTCTATTCATGATGGACCAGGTGTTAGAACAATAGTATTTTTTAAAGGATGCACTTTAAAATGTGATTGGTGTAGTAATCCAGAATCCCAAGATCCTTTTATTCAAATTATGTTTAATGAAAAGAATTGTAATGGGTGTGGAAAATGTGTAAGAGGATGTCCCGTAGGTGCAATTGATAAAAATCGACCTGGAAGAATAGATAGAGAGCAATGTATAATGTGTGGAACTTGTGCTGACAATTGTTATCCAGGAGGTTTTGTGAAATCTGGAGAAGAAACTACGGTGGAAAAGGTAATAACTGAACTTAAAAAAGAAACTGTTCAATACAGGCGATCTGGAGGTGGAGTTACATTATCTGGAGGAGAAGCACTTATGCAACCAGAATTTGCAATTGAACTGTTGAAAGCTTGCAAAGCAATGGGATGGCATACAGCAATAGAAACTACTGCATTTGCTAGCGCGGAGGTAATAGATAAGGTTATTCCCTTTGTTGATTTAGTACTTTTAGATATAAAACATTTAGATAATGAAAAACATAAAAAGTATGTTCATGTAAGTAATGAGCAAATAATTAAAAATGCTAAAAGAATATCAAACCTAGGCAAAGAGGTGATTATAAGAGTACCTGTTGTTCCAGAATTTAATTGCGATGAAAGCAGCATAACTGATATTGCAAAATTTGCGAAAAGTTTAAATGGAGTAAAGCGTTTGGATTTATTACCGTATCATAAGCTTGGAGCCAATAAGTATGAGAACTTAGGACGAGATTACACAATGGGTGAGGGCATTACGACACCAGATGAGGATATTATGAATAAGTTCAAAAGAATAGTAGAAGGATTTGGACTTGAATGTACTATTGGAGGCTGAAGATAATACCAAAGCTTAGGTAAAAGCAAGGAGGTGGGGAGGTTGATTAAACTTTCATTAGGTATTATAGAAACTGTTGGACTTGTGGCAGCAATTGCTGCAGCTGATATTGCACTTAAAACTGCAAATGTTGACCTTATAGGTTATGAGATTTCAAAAGGAGATGGACTCGTTACCGTGAAAATACAAGGGGATGTTTCAGCTGTAAATGCGGCAATAAAATCTGCTGAAATATCTGCTGCAAAAGTAAATACTGTCCTAAGTACAACTGTTATTGCTAGGCCAGATGAGAAATTGGTCAAGTTGATTCTTACAGATGAGACGGTAGGATTGGTAAGATCAAATGATTGTAATGGAAGAGAGATTAATGAAGAACAGGACCTGAGGAGTAGTGAAAACTTACAGAAAGATAAACCTTCTGTAAAAGAAGAAACTGTAAAAGAAGAAACTGAAATAGAAGCTATTGAAGAAGTATCAGAGGAAATAGATAAAATGAATATTGAGGATATAGAAGAAATAAAGGCAACTTGTAATTTATGCATGGATCCAGCGTGTTCTAGAAAAAAAGGTGAAACTAGGAATGCTTGCATCCATCATAACTAAATAAAATTAAGAGGAGGATTTCATTATGAATGATGCATTAGGGATGATAGAAACAAAAGGTTTAGTTGGAGCAATAGAGGCAGCAGATGCCATGGTTAAAAGTGCAAATGTAAATTTAATAGGATATGAAAAGATAGGATCAGGACTAGTAACTGTAATGGTAAGAGGAGATGTTGGCGCTGTAAAGGCTGCAACAGATGCTGGTGCTGCTGCTGCAAGAAATGTAGGAGAAGTAGTATCAGTTCATGTAATTCCAAGACCTCATGGTGATACAGAAAAGATTTTACCAAACACAATTACAGTATAGTTAATAAATAAAAACTAATAAATGATTAAAGGAGGATTTTTATTATGAAAGATGCATTAGGAATGATAGAAACAAAAGGATTAGTTGGGGCAATAGAGGCAGCAGATGCAATGGTTAAAAGCGCCAATGTAATTTTGATAGGATATGAGAAGATAGGATCTGGACTAGTAACTGTAATGGTAAGAGGAGATGTTGGTGCAGTAAAGGCAGCAACAGATGCAGGCGCTGCAGCAGCAGGAAAAGTTGGAGAAGTGGTATCAGTTCATGTAATTCCTAGACCACATATTGATACAGAAAAAATATTGCCTAAGACACTTGCTGAGTAGTTAATACTAAGTTAAAACATATAATGCACGATTTAAAAGTGGATATCTACTAAATTTTGATTCATAAATTATGTGGAAATTCAATTTTAATTGTGCATTATAAATTATACATTGATTAAACAATATAGTTTTTATAAAGGAGAATTTTCACATGGCTAAGGAACCTATGGATATAGATAAAATTGTACAACAAGTGATAGAAGAAGTTAAAAGACAACTTAAAAAGACTGATGATGAATTAATTCCTGTAGGTGTGTCTAATAAACACATTCATCTTAGCATTCATGATTTAGAAACATTATTTGGAAAAGGATATGAATTAACTAAAACAAAAGATCTTCAACCAGGTCAATATGCTTCAAAGGAAACTGTTGAAGTAATTGGACCTAAAGGATCATTTAATAAAATAAGAATACTTGGACCAACAAGAATTGAAACCCAATTAGAAATTTCAATTTCAGATAGTTTTACACTTGGTGTGGATGCACAAATTAGAGAATCAGGAAATATTAAGGGCACTCCTGGAATACTTTTAAGAGGACCAAAAGGCGAAGTTAGAATAAATAGTGGTGTAATTGTGGCTTCAAGGCACATTCATTTATCTTCGAGTTACGCAAATAAATACGGATATAAAGATGGAGAAATAGTATCTGTAACAACTAGTGGTGCTCGGAAAATCACTTTCCATAATGTAACTTTGAGGGTATCTGATAATTTTAGACCAGAAATTCATATTGATGTAGAAGAAACTAATGCATCAGGACTTAAGAATGGAGATACTATAATGATTTCAAGAGAGGTGGTTTAAAAGGTAATGGGTTTAGAAGATGCTAATAAAAATCTTGAGATTTTTCAAAATTTAATTGACCTAGAAAAATGCGGCGATTTTAAAGGTAATCTAAAAGTTGGTGTAGACCTTGGAACTGCAAATATCGTAATCTCGGTAGTTGATGAAGATAATAAACCAATAGCTGGAGCTTCAAGCCCAGCCACAGTTGTTAAAGATGGACTTGTTGTAGATTTTATGGGAGCTGTTGAAATAGTAAGAAATCTTAAGTCAAAGGTAGAAACTATATTAGGCCAAAAGATAACTTGCGCTTCTTGCGCTATTCCACCAGGTATAGATCCTGCCGATGCGAAAACTATAGCAAATGTACTTAGTTCATGTGATATTGATGTTGTAAATATACTTGATGAACCAACTGCTGCATCCTTGGTACTTGGAATTCTTGATGGCGCTGTTGTAGATGTTGGTGGAGGAACTACAGGGGTTAGCATATTAAAGGACGGGAAAGTATTATACACTGCTGATGAACCAACTGGAGGCATCCATATGAGTTTGGTTATTGCGGGAAATTATAAAATACCTGTTGAGGATGCTGAAATACTTAAGAAGGATATTAAAAAAGAAAAAGAAAATTTTATGTTAGTAAGGCCTGTAGTTGAGAAAATGGCACACATAGTAAAAACACACCTAAATGGATATGCAGTGGAGAAAATATATGTAGTAGGTGGTGCCTGTAGTTTTAAAGATTTTGAAGAAGTATTTGAGAGTGTTACAGGTGTAGAAACTGTAAAACCTAAGAGGCCACTTTTAGTTACACCCTTAGGAATTGCAATGGGATCTATTTAGTGAGGTGATAACTATGGATTTAGAAATGCTTATTAAGCTGATTACAGAACAGGTATTATTAAAAATTGATAATGAAAATAATTATAATAATAAAAAAATACTTGTGATTTTCACGGGTTCAACAATTGGACTAGAAGAAAGTGTAAGTGAATTAAAAAAATTAAAAGAATACGGGTTCAAGATGAAAGCAGTACTCTCGGAATTTTCAAAAAACATAGTTGATATGAAGGTATTAAATAAACTGTTTGATAAAGAAGATATTTATATTGATGATAAATGTAATTATAATGAGGAAATTTATAATGAAAACTTTGACCTTCTCATAGGAGCAAATTTAACAGTAAATACTTTATCAAAAGTAGCAGTTGGAATATGCGATACACTTCCAACTAGGTTAATATCAAAATGCATTCTTAATGGAACTGAAATAATAGCAGTTAAAGATGCATGTGATTTAGACAACTTAAATGGAAAAAAAGTTGGATATAAAAATATACCCCCTGCATTTGTTAATATGATTAAAGAATATTTAGATAGATTAGAATCATTTGGCATAAAATTGTTGAATTCAAATAATGTTTTTGAATATGCTACAAATAGAGTAGATAAAGTTGAAAATTGTAATAATGCCGAAGTTGAAATAAATAAGAAAATAATTTCTAGAGAAGATATTGCACTAAATAGTAAAAGCAAGAAGATATTAGTTCCAAGAAGTGCCATCATAACATCTCTGGCAATGGATTTATGTGATGAAAAAGGAATAAAAATAATAAAAAGGTAGGTATATATATATGTATTTAGCAAAAGTTGTTGGAGTAGTAGTTGCTACAACTAAAAATGAAAAGCTCATAGGAAAGAAAATACTTATAGTAGAAGCAATTAATACAGACTATATGCCCCTTGGAACTAGAGAAGTTGCAATAGATACAGTAGGAGCAGGTAAAGGAGAAATTGTACTTGTAACTAGTGGAAGTGGTGCATCAAAAGTATTTGAAGAAGATAATAGTCCCATAGACAGAGCAATAATTGCTATTATAGACAATATTGATGTTGCCGATTAATTAAGACCAAATGAAAGGAGAAAAGTTATAATGAATGATTATAATGTTTTAGACATAGAGAAAATGGTTAGAAGTATAGTAAAAGATATGAAAATGGAAATGGTTAAATCAAAGGAAGATGAATCAAAAGATGATGAATCAGATAGCTTTGGTATATTTGAGGATATGAATGAGGCTATTAAAGCGGCGGCCCTGTCACAAAGACTATATTTAAGATATAGTTTGAAAAAAAGAAGTGAAATAGTTAATTCCATAAGGGTAGAATTACTAAAAAATATAGAGCAGCTAAGTAAAATGGGTGTTGAAGAAACTGGTATGGGAAGATATGAAGATAAAATTTTGAAGAATAAGCTTGCTATTGAAAAAAGTCCAGGAATAGAAGATTTGAAACCAGAAGTTGATACTGGCGATGGTGGGCTTACTCTTTATGAGATGTCTCCATTTGGAGTTATAGGATCTATAACGCCTTCAACAAATCCTACAGAAACTGTAATATGTAATACTATAGGAATGCTTGCAGCCGGAAATTCAGTGGTGTTTTCACCTCATCCATCAGCGAAAAAGGTTACAGCACTTATAGTAAAAATTATAAATAAAGCTATTGAAAAAGTAGATGGTCCGAAAAATCTTGTTGTTACTGTAAAAGAACCAAGTATAGAAAATACTAATTTAATGCTTGCTCATGAAAAGGTAAATATGATTTGTGCAACAGGTGGACCAGGAATAGTTAAAATAGCACTTTCTTCAGGTAAAAAAGCAATTGGAGCAGGAGCTGGAAATCCACCAGTAGTTGTTGATGAAACTGCAGATGTTGAAAAAGCGGCTATAGATATTATTGATGGATGTAGTTTTGATAATAACCTTCCTTGTATAGCTGAAAAAGAAGTTATAGTAGTTGACAAGGTGGCAGATAAGTTAATGGAATGTATGGCGAATTATTGTGCAATGAAAATAACAGATATCAAATTACTAAATAAATTAGAAAAATTAGTTTTAAATGAAAAAGGAAAAATAAACAAAAAATTTGTAGGAAAAAATGCGGATTACATCATGGAGCATTTAGGAATAAAAATTGATCCTAGAATAAGAGTGATATTTGCAGAAGTAGATAAGGATCACCCATTTGCGGTAGAAGAACTTATGATGCCAATACTTCCTATTATAAGAGTAGCAAATGTTGACAGAGCCATAGAACTTGCTATTAAACTTGAAAATGGAAATAGACATACAGCTATAATGCATTCTAAAAATATAGATAATTTAAGTAAATTTGCAAAGGATGTTCAAACTACAATCTTTGTTAAAAATGCACCTTCTTATGCTGGAATCGGCTTTGGAACAGAAGGACATTCAACCTTTACTATTGCAGGACCAACAGGAGAAGGATTAACTTCAGCAAAGACATTTACAAGAAAGAGAAGATGCGTGCTAGCCGATACTTTTTCAATTAAATAGAATTTATTATAGAAGTATCCTTTTGTACAAGTGTTGATGCTTCTAGGAATCATATAAGGAGGTTTAATATGGACTTATTAGAGCAGATATATAAGACCGGCGTTGTGGGGGCCGGCGGAGCAGGGTTCCCTACGCATATTAAACTAAAATGCAAGGTTGAATATCTCATAGTTAATGCTGCTGAATGTGAGCCACTTATTGAAACGGACAAATATATTATGAGGCATAGTGCAGAGGAAATAATAAAGGCTCTTGATGTTATGGCACCAATGGTAGGTGCAGATAAAGTCATAATTGCCATAAAAGGAAAATATGAAAAGGAAATTGACAGCCTTAAAAAAGAAATACAAAGGCTTAATTCAAAGGTTGAACTTTTTTACCTCAAAGGTATCTATCCTGCGGGTGATGAACAAGTAATTGTATATGAAGTTACTGGCCGAGTAATTCCACCCGTAGGAATTCCACTAAATGTTGGAGCCGTAGTGTCAAACGTAGCAACAGTGCAAAATATATACGATGCAATGATGGGAAAAAGCGTTACTGACAAAATTTTAACTGTAACTGGAGAGGTAGGTAGTCCTAGTCTTCTATCAGTTCCTATTGGAACTCCAGTTTTAAAATGTATTGAGGCTGCAGGCGGCTTAAAATCTGAGAATTACTGTGTAATCATGGGCGGCCCTATGATGGGAAAAATACTAAGCCCGGAGGAAGCTTCCAAAAGAAGTATAACCAAAACTGACGGCGGAATAATTGTACTACCAGAGGAGCATTACATTAAAGCAAGAAAATCCATATCATTGCAACATATTATTAACCAAACAAAATCCTCATGTATTCAGTGCTCCTACTGCACACAAATGTGTCCAAGGTATTTGCTAGGGCATCCATTAAGACCTCACAAAATCATGAGAGCAATTTCAATGTCTCGAGACCATTCCGAAGAGGTCTTCAAAGAGGCTTTACTATGCTCAGAATGTGGATTATGCGAAATGTTCGCATGTCCTATGGGGATATCTCCAAGGCAGGTAAATATAATGATAAAAAATGAGTTAAGGCAAAAGGGAGTTATGTTTAAGGCAACCGATAAAATAATTCCCAGTGAAGAAAGAGATGGGAGGCAGATTCCAGTTTCAAGACTTGTACAAAGACTTAATTTAGATAAATACGCAGAAATTATATTTGAAGATAAGGCAAGTGTGGTAGTGGCAAGTAAAGTGTACATTCCCTTGAAACAACATATAGGTATTTCAGCTAAAGCAATTGTAACAGTAGGTGATGAAGTTACCAAAGGGCAGCTAATTGGTGAAATTAAGCTTCAGGATATGGGAGCTAATATCCATGCAAGTATTAATGGGAAAATTACAAAGATATCTGAGTATATAGTTATTGAAAGTAGTGAGGTGATATCATGATTAGATCAATAGCTCTAATAGAACTTAACAGTATAGCAAGAGGAATTGGTACAGCAGATGCTATGCTTAAGTCTGCAGAGGTAAGACTCTTATTTTCAAAACCTGTTTGTTGTGGGAAATTTATAATACTAGTTACCGGAGAAGTTGCTGCAGTAAAAGTGGCACAAAGGTCAGGCGTTGATTATGGTGGGCAATATGTTGTTGATGATATTTTAATTGCTAATGTGCACCCAGATGTTATTAAAGCAATTAATTGTAATGAAACAATAGAGAAAGTAAATGCACTTGGAATAATAGAATTCTTTTCTATAGCAGCATCTGTAGTTGCTGCTGATGCGGCGGCAAAATCAGCACAGGTTAAGCTAATTGAAGTAAGACTTGGAATGGGAATTGGCGGTAAATCCTATATAACTTTAACAGGTGACGTAAGTTCAGTTAAAACCGCTGTTGAGTTTGGAGTAAATGCAGTGGCACACACAGGAATGGTATTAAATAGTGAAGTTATTGCATCACCAATAAAAGAAGTATTCAATAATTTATTATAAAAGGGGGGTATTATATGTCAATTTATCTTGCTGAATTTTTAGGAACTACAATTTTGATATTACTAGGGGACGGGGCAGTTGCAAATATGGTTTTAAATAAATCAAAAGCAAACGGTGGTGGATGGATTGCAATAACAACTGGATGGGCACTGGCTGTTGCTATTCCAGTATTTATTTTCGGAACTATATCAGGAGCACATTTTAATCCAGCTTTAACTATAGGACTTGCTACCATTGGAAAATTTCCATGGAATCAGGTGCCAGGATATATTATTGCTCAAATGTTAGGTGCTATTTTAGGTGGTTCGCTGGTATATCTTTTCTTCCAAAAGCATTTTGATGCAACTGAAGATGCAGATACTAAAAGAGCTGTTTTCTGTACAGGACCAGCAATAAAAGGTAATCTAAATAACTTTCTCTGTGAATTCATAGCTACATTTATATTTGTATTTGCAATTTTAGGAGTTGGAAATACAAAGGTGGTTAATGGATTTGCACCACTTATTGTAGCAGGGATAATATTTTCAATGGGATTATCCTTAGGTGGTACAACTGGTTATGCAATTAACCCTGCAAGAGATTTAGGACCAAGAATAGTCCATTTCTTAATGCCAATCAAAAACAAAGAAGGTTCAGATTGGTGGTATGCATGTATTCCAGTATTAGGACCAATATGTGGGAGCGTAGCTGCAGCACTATTTTATAATGCAATATTCTAGAATAATAATATTTTTAAAGAGCCTCGGTGGAGGCTCTTTTATTTTTGGATGTTACTTCACAGCTTTTAAATTAATATTTTATCCTAGAATAATATTTAATTATACAATTATTACTGTTAGTTGGATATAAGAATAGAAAATCAATAAAAAACTACGAGGAAAAACATTTTAATGAAACATTTCACATATATACTAATAAAGCTTGTAAATTAATTAGGAGATAAATATGCATGAAGTATCTATAATTCAAAATGTTATTAAAATAGTTTCAGAAAGTGCAATTGAAAATAAACTAACTAAAATTACTAAGGTATCGTTAAAAATAGGAGAGTTATCTGGCGTTATGCCAGAATGCTTAAATTTTGCATTCAAAATCTGCATAATTGATACAATGCTCGAAGGTTGTACTTTAGAAATAGATAAAGTAGGTGCAATAGCTGAATGTAAAGATTGCATGCAAGAATTTCCAATTGACCATTTTAATAAACTTTGTCCAGTCTGCAATAAATTTTGTTCTAGTATTATTCGTGGATATGAGCTTTACGTAAATACAATAGAAGGAGATTAGAATATGAGTAAAATAAAGATAGTTACGAACATTCTTCAAACAAATGATGAGATAACCTCTAAAAATAAAAAATTACTGGATGATAAAGGCATCTATGTAATAAACCTAATGAGTTCACCTGGTTCAGGTAAGACTTCCTTACTTGAAAGAATAATAGCTAAGCTTAAAAATGATATAAATATTGCTGTAATCGAAGGAGATATTTATACTACTAAGGATGCTGAGCGAATAGAGGCGCAGGGCGTTCCAGTGATTCAAATTAATACTGGGGGAGCATGTCACCTGGATGGAGAAATGATAAAAAATGCATTAAATGCATTAACCCTTGATAATACCGATTTGCTTGTAATAGAAAATGTAGGAAATCTAGTTTGTCCAGCAGAATTTGAAATCGGTGAAGATATAAAAATTTGTGTTTTGAGCACCCCAGAAGGAAATGACAAACCTTTGAAATATCCACTAATGTTTGAAAAAAGTGGCGCAATTATTCTAAACAAACTGGATTTAATAGAATTCACTGATTTTAACAAAGAAGAGTTCTATAGAGATATAAAATCACTAAATGCTAATGTGGTTACCTTTGAAACATCTTGTGTTAAAAATCAGGGTATAGATGAAATATGTTCATGGTTAATGAGTAAAATACAAGATAAAAAAATAGTGATTAAATAAGATATGTCATCTGGAATTCAGTTTCCAAGAATATGTTAAATTTTATATAAATAGGAGGGAGTAACTTGCATGAAAGAAGGCTTATAAAGAGTGCCATAGATGAAATTCACATAGGCAAAGCCAAAAAAATTAATTTTATATGGATGGAGGCTAACGGTTGTACGGGAAATATAATTTCTTTTCTAAATGCAGATCAGCCAGATGTTGCTTATTTCCTGGAGGAAATGGTTGATTTGAAATTTAGTCCTAGTCTTATGCAAGCAGAAGGTGAAGTCGCCTATGAAAAATTCTTAGAAGTTTTAAATACAGATTTTATATTAGGAGTAGAAGGCGCAATAACTAATATAGATGAGGGCTTTTATAATATATTTGCAACCTATAAGGGCAGACGAATACCTACAGCAGAAGCTATTAATTTAGCAGCAGGAAAAGCAAAAGCAATAATTGCTATTGGGACTTGTGCCTCTTTTGGAGGAATATCCGCAGCTAGACCTAATCCAACAGGGTGCAAAAGTTTAGGGGAATTCCTCGGGCGTGAGGTAATAAACATTCCAGGCTGTCCAGCTAATCCTCTATGGGTTATGGGAACTATAGCTAGCATTATTCTTTATAAAAAGGTTGAAATAGATGAGAAAGGGCGCCCAATAATGTTTTTCAAAGAAACCAATCACACTAATTGCCCAAGGCGTTCTTATTTTGATAATAAAGTATATGCAGGGAAGCTAGGAGAAAAAGAATGTATGATAAAGGTTGGATGTAAAGGTCCTATTACGAAAGCTTACTGTCCACTGGGATTATGGAATTCGAGAATCAATTGGCCAGTTGAAGCTAATACCCCATGCATAGGTTGTGCTAGTGAATTTTTCCCGGATGGTACAGAACCTTTTGTTAGGTTTGACGAGGTGTTAAAAAAACCAGAGGTAGATAATAATTGATATTTAAATCTATTCTAGAATGAGGTGATTAATGTGACTACCAAAATAATTATAGACCCTATAACTAGAATTATGGGGCCACTTAGCATAGAAGTAGAAATTAAAAAAAATAAAATAGTAGATGCTAAAAGCAGTGGGATTCAGTTTAGAGGCTTTGAAAAAATGTTAATAGGACGCTTGCCATTAGATGCAGTTTATTTTACTGAAAGAATATGTGGTATATGTTCTACGTCACATGGACTCGTAGCAAGCCTAGCACTAGAAGATGCTCTAAAGGTGAAGCCAAATGAGAATGGAGTAAAAATAAGAAATTTTGCACATGGAGCTGAGTATCTTCAAAATATCATTAGGCAAATTTGTATTTTTGTATTCCCGGATTATGTAAATATAACATTAGTTCCAGGAAATTTAGACTATGATTTTAGACTTCCGGAAAAATACACGCAAAAAATCAATAGTGATTATATAAAGGCCATAGAATGTAGTCGACTTGCTCATGAAATGGTAGCGCTTATAGGGGGGAAAGCACCTCACAATCATGGTGTATTTGTGGGTGGAACCACTGCAAACATGGATGCTTCCAAAATTATAAGACTGAAATCCATACTACAGTCCATTAGCGAATTTACTTGTGGAAACATGGTTGATGATATAAATATTATAGCTCATTATTATCCGGAGTATTTTAAAATTGCTGGAGGTCCAAAAAATCTTTTAACCTATGGATTATTTCATGACATGCCTAATAAAGAAATGCAGTATGTACAGCCTTCAAGCTATATTGACGGCGAGATAGCTCCTTTAGATGCGAAATTAATAACAGAGAGCTCAGCATTTTCTTGGTATAAAGATTCGAAAGCTAGCGAAGTTCCATCAAATGCTCCTTCTCAAATCGATATTAAAAAGCCGGGAGCTTATACATTTATCAAAGCACCTAGATATCAAGGCAAAGTTGTACAGGTTGGCCCACTTGCTCGTATGATTTTATCAGGTTCCTATAGAAATAGTATATCCACCATGGATAGGCTTATAGCTCGGGTCCTGGAGGGAAAGAAGCTATGCGAAAAAATGCGTATAATACTTGATGCAATAGAACCAATACCTGCAGTTCAGGAAAAATATGTTATTCCAGAGAGTGCACAGGGAATAGGACTTTGTGATGCTGTAAGGGGAGCCCTTGGACATTGGACTACTATAGAAAAAGGTGTTATAAAGAATTGCGATATAGTTACTCCCACTGCCTGGAATCTTTCTCCAATTGATGAGAAGCAGCAACATGGAGCTCTTGAGAGCGCTCTTATTGGAACTGAAATTCAAAACCTTAAAAATCCTGTGGAGATAGGTCGCACCGTGCGTTCTTTTGACCCTTGTATATCTTGTGCAACCCATGTTAATACAGAATTTGGTGAGCCTTATTATATAAACATTACTTAAGACATTTGAAATAAAATAATCATAATACTAATCAGTAAATTTTCAAAATGAATGAGAAATATGATTTGCATTTTATATTAGAGAAAGGAAAATAGTGAAATGAATGAAATAAGTGAAATAAATATTAGTATTGATATGTTAAATACCAATGAAGAGATACATGCGGAAAATAAAGATCTTTTCGATGGAGAGGGCATATTTGTTATAAATCTAATGAGCGCTCCAGGGTCTGGTAAAACCTCTATACTTGAGAAGTTAATTCCAAAGCTTAAACAAACCTTAAATATGGCGGTAATTGAAGGAGACTTATATACTACTAAAGATGCTGAGCGAATTGAAGCCCAGGGAGTTCCAGTTGCACAAATTAATACTGCGGGGCTTTGTTATTTAGATGGAGGAATGGTAAGAGAAGCGTCCTTAAACTTTGATTTAAGAGAGATAAATCTTATTATTATAGAGAATGTGGGATGTTTGGTGTCGCCTGCTGAATTTGATATTGGTGAGGATATAAAGCTTTGTGTGCTTAGTGTGACAGAAGGTAATGACAAGCCTTTAAAATATCCATTGATGTTTAAAAAAAGTACAGCGATAATTTTAAATAAAATAGATTTAATTGGATTTACAGATTTTGTGGAAGACGAGTTCTATAAAGATATTAAACTAATAAATGATAAGGCAAAGATTTTTAAAACCTCCTGCACCAAAAATCTTGGAATAGATGAACTAAGTGAATGGATTTTGCAAGAGGTTAATAAAAAATTAAGATAGTGTTTTCTTGGATTTAATTAAGAAACCTTTTAAAGATAAGGGTTAACTGATTTAGTCCAATTTTTTATGCTCATAAATAGATGATATGTTTACTAATTATAGTACATCGTTAGCATCGCCGAGAATAATGGTATATAGTTTAAGATATGATATAATGTATAAGTTATTATTCTTCGAGGAGGACAAAAATATATGATAGGTAAATTACTTTTAAATAGATATGAATTGTTAGAGAAAATTGGCGAAGGTGGCATGGGAAGCGTCTATAAAGCAAAGTGCCATTTATTAAATAGATTTGTTGCAGTAAAGATATTAAAAGCAGAGCTAAATAATGATGAAGATTTTGTTGCTAGGTTTAAAAGGGAAGCTACTTCTATTGCCAGCTTGTCACATCCAAACATAGTGAATGTTCATGATGTTGGTGCAGAAGAACATATTAATTTTATAGTTATGGAATATATTGATGGAAAAACATTAAAGCAAATAATAAAAGAAAATGGTAGAATTAGTTCTAGGGAGACTTTAGATATTGTTTTCCAAGTAGCAAAAGCACTTGAGTGTGCTCATAAAAACAATATAATTCATCGAGATATAAAACCAGATAATATTATGATAATGGAAGATAATATGGTTAAGGTTATGGATTTTGGAATAGCTAAAGTTGCCGATTCAAGAACCGCAACCAACTGCAATAATGTTATGGGCACCGTACGCTATTTTTCTCCAGAACAAGCAAAAGGAAATTTTGTAGATTGTAGAACAGACATATATTCCTTAGGTATTGTGATGTATGAAATGGTGACGGGACAAGTACCTTATAATGCAGATAGCGCTATATCCATAGCTATGATGCATATACAGGAACCTGTTATTCCACCCAAAGAAATTATCACAGATATACCTGAAAATATAAACCAAGTAATTCTGAAGTCCATGCAAAAGGAGCCTATTAAAAGATACCAAACGGCTAGGGAAATGGCAGATGTTTTAAAGACAATTAAGCAATATCCTAATTTTAAAATAAACATAAATAAGGGTCCAGACGATGCTACAAGGATTATGGCCCCGGCAGTGGTTTCTGATATAGGAAATGATTTCACAACAGTTATGAGTCAAGTTTCAGAAGATGAAAAAACAATGATGAAAACAGATAAACAAGTACTGCCTGCAAATAAGAAACTAAGTAAGAATAAAAAGGCAATGATAATAATTGCATCAATTATTTTAGTTCTGATAGTAGGAATTTTAGGGAAACTTCTATCCAGTGGGACGACTACTAATACGCAAGCGCCCATTGTAAAAACTACTGTTCCTAAAGCACTGCCAGTAGTTGAAAAGAAAATTGTACCATCACTTATTGGAAATACTCAAGATATTGCAGAGCAAACGATTGTTAATAATGAATTTTTGATTGGCAATATAACAAATAATTATAGTGATAGTATTGATAAGGGATTAGTTATTAGTCAAACACCTGTGGCAAATACATCCTATGAAAAGGATGGTAAAATAGACTTAGTTATAAGCAAAGGTAAAGAGATTGTTCAGGTTACTGAGCCACCAATAACACCAGTAAAGAAGGGGAAAGACAAAAAAAGGGGCAAGCGATAGATTAAAAATAAAGTAGCCAATCTCTTGAGGAGAATGGCTACTAACTATTGCTTACTTCATTCGTACGATATACGATGAATGGGCTCATTTCATCATATTATTAGCCATTAATCCTAATATCCATGATGGAACCTTCTTCTCCTTCTTCTTCTTCTTCCAAGTAAATTTCTGATAATCAGTATTCTGGCTAAATCCTCAATTGGACCTCTTCTGCCTATTCCGAGTATTTGTCTCATATCATTATTATCATTACGATCATCGTCATCTTTATGGTGCTCTTCGTACTTGTCACATATTTCTTTACACATATGATCCATTTCTTCCTTACTAGGGCAATACATTGTACCATGCATGGACTCCATCATATCACAATGATGCTTTACCATAGGATGTATCTTCATATAAATCTTAGGATACATACCTTTTAAATCTTTATCATCTTCATCATATTCATCATCTTCATCATACATAGGCATACACATCATAGGCATATTCGTCATAGACATATCCATCATAGGCATATTCGCCATAGGCATATCCATCATTGGCATATACGTCATTGGCATATCCTTCATGGGAATGTCCTGTCCAAGATTTTCATAATCTTTATTACGGTAGTTGTACATAAGTACCTCCAGAATAATATTCACCCTTTATATTATTCTGTTTTCATTGTTTTGCTACATTAAAGTCTTTTAAGGCTTTTAAACAAGCATGATAATTAAAGTCGCTCTCTAGCAAGGGAAGATGCTTTCTCTCTCCTTTTTCATTATAATCTATTCCACCCATGTGAATATGTAAATCCTCTAAAGCAGACATTCCCAACTCATCTAAAACGTATTGCAGAATTTTCGCGAAATCATCATAACCTTTTAAACTACCATTTCCTCTTGCATGTATATGAGAAAAATCAATACACAACTTACAAGAGGCAACTTCTTTGCAAAGAGAAACTAATTCATCTATTGTCCCAAACTGGGTCCCTTTTCCTGTAGTCTACTCCTTTGTATGGAAGTTTTAATAAGTTCTTCTTTATAGTATTATAGGTGTCCTCCTTTGAGTCTTTTAAATAATAACCTGGATGAAATATTATGCTTTTATTTTTAGCTGTCACATTAACTGATCTCACAAAAAGGAGTTCCATTGCATCAAGCCCTATTGATTTTACATATTCAATTCCAGATGCATAATTAAATTTATGAGATCCATCGCCAATAGGAAGTCCTGATATACCAAATAAAAGTTTATCTAAATTAGTCTTTGACTTTAAATCTACTTTCTTCATATTATCACATCCTCATATGTTTTTTCCTATATAAATAAAAGTGAAATACCAAACAAAGATATAATTGCTCCAAATATTTCTCTTGGAAATACTTTTTCCTTAAATGCAATGATTGATACAGGTATTAATAGAATTGGAGTAATAGATGTAATTGTTGAAACTATACCAGTCGATGCATGTTGAACAGCTAATAAAGATAATGATACACCTATAAATGGACCAAATAATGAACCAATTGAAATATATTTCATAGCCCGCCTATCTTTAAAGGCCACAAATAGCTCTCCCCACTTTTTCAATATTGTGATAACAATTGAAAAGCCGATAATGGCTGCTATAATTCTAATTTGAGTTGCAGCAAAAGGATCATATGAGCCCATACCAAATTTGCTAAAAACAAGTCCAAAAGCTTGTCCCATTGCACCTATGAAAGCATATATTAGACCCTTTATTGGATGAGAAAGTCTTACCTTTTTATCATCAGGATTTTTAGTTAGAATTACAAGAGCGATACCTGCAATAGTTATTATCATACCAGCGAGTCCTAAGGACGTAATTTTCTCCCCCATAATTAGGAATCCAGTAATTGCCGTTATTGGTGGCACCGTTGACATAATTAACATTGATATACGTGAGCCTACCTCAACATATGCCTCAAATAAAAATAGATCCCCAATAACGAACCCAATTATTCCAGAAAAGGTTAACCATAACCAAGTAGAACTTGAGGCATCTATTGGTAAAATCATTCCTCTAGAAAATAAATTGTAAATTGAGATTAGTACAAATGCAAGAATAAGTCTTATTAAATTTACAGATATTGAACCAACTTTTTTTCCAGCAGTTTCAAATGCTACAGCAGTAATTGTCCAACATAACGCAGCTGCCAGTGCTGCCATTTCTCCTAAATGCGATTGAATCATATAACGTTACTCCATTCTCATTGTTTCTCAATGATTAGTTTATTTTTTATTTGAAGCATTGGTAGAAAATGCTTCAAATAAGATTTATTTTTCATAATTCTTAAGATAGTGTTTTCTTGTATTTTAACGGTGAAACTCCTGTTATAGATTTAAATACTCTCCCAAAGTGGGTAATACTTTCATAGCCAACTTCTTCGGATACATTAGTAATGCTTAGGTCTGTACTTAATAATATTTTTTGGGATTCCTTTATTCGAATAGCGTTAACGTACTGGTTCAAATTTAAACCAGTAATTTTTTTAAATGTCCTGCTTAAATAGTATGTACTAATAAAGAAACGTTTGGAAAGATAATCTAAAGTTAGATTTTCTACATAGTTTTTATTAATGTATACGATAATTTCAGATATTTTTTTATGAGTAGGATTTGAAGTTTCAATGTGACAATTAGGTGCTTTTTCTAATAATATCTCTGCGTTAATTAAAAACTCTGTAAGCATAACTTTCAAATAAATTGAAGAACTATTAATAGGATAATTATATTCAGCAAGTATTTTAGATAATAAGATTTCAACATATTTTTGTTCCTCAGGCTTTAGTCTGAGGATATAATTATTTCCATGAAAACATGCAAGCAAATCATAGTTATTTGCTTCAACTAGAATATTATTTAAATAAGATGTTTTAAAGTTAATTAAGATTCTTTGATGAAAAGGGCTACCGGCATCAAAGGTCTTATGAATTTCATTTTTATCAACAAATACTAAATCTCCACTTTTTATATCATAGACCTTATTTTTTATAAAAAAATGTCTATGCCCTTCTAATAAATAATAAATTTCATAATCATCATGATAGTGATTTGTTTTCATACTTACATTTCCAATTAGCTTTATTTCTGATATTTCAAAGGCTTTTTCAATTTTATCGTGAATTTTAATGTTTTTCTCCATAGTATCACCCAATAAAATTATAATACATAATCAATAATTTTACAACAAGATTTGTAGAAAATGAGTTTATATAGCAATTATTGTGGTGAAATACTTAAATTATTGTTCTATAATTCAAGCATAAAGATATTAAAAACATAATGCTTGGTGGGGAGGAACTATTTATGATTTTAGATAATAATAAAGCAAGAGATGTTAATATAGCCTATATTGGAGGAGGTTCTAGAGGCTGGGCCTGGGGACTCATAAGCGATTTGGCTTCTCAAGAAGAACTAACAGGCACAGTATATCTATATGATATAGATTATGAAGCTTCTAAATGTAACGAAATTATCGGAAATTCTATTAAAGGGAAAGATTACACTAAAAGTTCTTGGAATTATAAAGCAGTTAAATCAATAAAAGAGACTTTAACAAATGCGGACTTTGTTATTATTTCCATATTGCCAGGAACTTTTGATGAGATGGAATCGGATGTACATGCTCCTGAAAAATATGGCATACATCAATCTGTAGGGGATAGTGTTGGTCCTGGAGGTCAATTCAGAGCGCATAGAACAATACCAATGTATGTTAAAATTGCAGAAAACTTGAAAAAATACTGCCCTGATGCTTGGGTAATAAATTATACTAACCCCATGTCACTATGTGTTAGAACCCTATATGAAATATTTCCTGAAATTAAAGCCTTTGGATGCTGTCATGAGGTGTTTTCAATGCAGAAACTTCTAATCAATGCACTTGAGGATATACTAAATGTTAAAGATGTGAAAAGATCAGAAATCAAAATTAATGTGCTTGGAATAAATCACTTTACCTGGATTAATGAAGCTTATTATAAAGACATAAATTTATTTGATGTGTATTCAAAATTTGTAGAAAAGTATTATAAAGATGGTTTTGAAGGTAATGAGGCAGGGCATTGGATGAATAATTCATTCGAATCAGCGGAAAGAGTAAAATTTGATTTGTTTTTAAGATATGGAATTATTGCGGCTGCCGGGGATAGACATCTTGCTGAATTCCTTCCAGGAAATTGGTACTTAAAAGATCCAAGTACCATTGAAAATTGGAAATTTAAATTAACAACTGTAAAATATAGAATGAATCAACTTAAAGAGCGATTAGAAACAAGTAAAAGACTAGTTTCTGGCGAGGAAAAATTTAGGCTAAAACAAACAGGTGAAGAGGGTGTAAATTTAATGAAGGCACTTCTTGGAATTGGTGACATGGTAACAAATGTTAATATTCCAAACTACGGTCAAGTAATTGGTATACCTACTGGTGTTGTGGTAGAAACGAATGCTCTTTTTACAAAAAATAGCATTAAACCTGTAATGGCAGGCAAGCTACCTAATAATGTGCTAGGGCTCGTGCATCGCGTGGTTATGAACCAAGAAACTATACTGAAAGCTACTTTAGCTAAAGATAAGAAACTAGCTTTTACTGCCTTTGTTAATGATCCTCTTGTAGTTAATATTTCATTAAAGGATGCAGAAGCTCTTTTTAATGAAATGTTCGATAATACAAAAAAATATCTTAAGGGATGGGTTTAATTTTAATATTAGCATAAATATATAAATGATTGGAGAGTTAATTATGAGGATGTTAGGTATAAGAGCTCATGATTTTGGAATGCACACAGTAGAAGTTATGGCGAAAAAGGTTTCAAAAGTAGGATATTCATCCATTCAACTAGCTTTATCAAAAGCTATTGATGGAATTGATTTTAGCTTAGGTAAATTAAGTCCTGGAATGGCTTTTTATATTAAAGATACTTTTGCAAAAGAAAATGTTCACATTGCTGTATTAGGATAATATTATTAAAGAGGCATTTGAGTTATTCGGTGATAGAATTGTAATAGTTCATGCAAAAGATTTTCACATTGTAGATGGCAACATTAAAACTATAGCACCAGGACAGGGCAGTTTAAATTATGAATTGTTTCTTAAACTTCTTAAGGAGCGGAAACCTCTTGTTAATATTTTACTTGATGAAATAGATGAAACAGATATGGAAGAAAGTATGAAGTTTATAAGAAATGTTTATGATAGAGTGTAATTTAAAAAATCACAAAGGGAACTTAAGGAAGGAAGTAATTTTAATGAAAGAATTAGAATATGATGAAGAAAAAATAAAAGAGCTTATTGACAGAGTTGTGAAGAGGACTATGAAGATGGATTTCACCTGGGATTGGCCCTGCGGAGTTGCATTTTATGGTATATGTAAGGCCTGGGAAGTTACTAAAAATCAAGAGTACATCGATTACCTAGTAAAATGGGTAGATGAATATATTGAAATAGGACTTCCTGAATTTATGGTGAATGCAGTGGCGATGGGACATACGCTTATTACATTATTTGATGCCACTGGTGATCAAAAATATATGGATTTAGCTATAGAAAAAGCTGAATATTTAAAAAAGGATGCTCTTAGATTTGGAGAAGGGGTTTTTCAACATACAGTTTCGCCGAGTAATGATTTTCCAGAACAGGCTTGGGCGGATACACTATTTATGGCAGCTTATTTTCTTCTTAGAATGGGTATAAAGTTAGATAATAAAGAATATGTGGAAGATGCATTAAATCAATATTATTGGCATGAAGAATTTTTACAAGATAATAAAACCAATACATTTTTTCATGGATGGGATAATGTGAAAAAGGATCATATGTCTGGTATTCATTGGGCAAGAGCAAATGCGTGGGCTGCATATACCATGGCGGAAGCAACTACACTTATAAATTATTTATATCCAATGTTCATGAGCATTAGCGATTGTCTACGGGATCAAATAAGTGCTTTAGTAAGACTTCAATCAGAAGAAGGTTTATGGCACACAATACTAGATGATGAAAGTTCCTACCTAGAGACTTCAGCCTCAGCAGGAATTGCAGCTAGTCTTGTTATTATGGGGCATCCTCTTCAAAAGAAATATGTTCAAAAGGCACTAGTAGGAATTTGTAATAATATCTCAGAAGATGGATCAGTAATGAATGTTTCAGCAGGTACTGCTGTAATGATTGATACAGAAGGCTATAAAAAAGTTCCTAAAAAGAGGGTTCAAGGATGGGGACAAGGATTGACTTTGGTTTTTTTAGCTTCATTGTTAAAGTATGAATCTTAATTTGGGTGCTTGAGTGAATGATAAAAAGTTAACACATATATAACCTGAGTTGGTAAATTCACGCTGATTCAGGTTATAATACTTTGTTTCCATATCTTAATTGATATTTTATTTACATTATTATTCTTTTTCTTTTACAACAGATATGTGGTAGACTAAATAAAAGTAAATATAATAGATTTTATAAGGGGGTTGCCTATGGTAAGACATAATTATTTAAGTAGTGTAAAAAATTATTTTATAAATTTATATAAAATAATTACCATTAAGAGAAAGGTTTTTATTATATTAACTACATTAGTACTAATAATTAGTTTGCTATCTTTTATTTTAGTACAGGTAACCCTTAAAGTATATGATAAGCAATTAATTAATAATTCATCAGAAATTATTAATATATACTCTACAAATATTGAAAATGAACTTAGAAAGGTTGAGAGTGTTAGCTTTGACGTTCTAACTTCAAATCAGACTCAAAAATATTTAAAGATAATTAATAATAAGAAATCCTCTTACGAAAGATATGATGCTATTGAAAGCATGCAGAGTATTCTACGAAATAAGGCTCAAACAGAAAGATACATATCCTCTATTAGTCTTGTTGACATAAATGCTAACGTATACACAGTTGGAAATAGTACTCTTACAATTGAACCCAGTGTCCAAAAGGAAATAATGAAAAGGGTAAATGAAAAATCTGGAAGCATTGTGTGGATGGAACCTCAAGGTGAGTATAAAAATTTTATTTTAGCACGAAAGATAAAAGACATAAACAATTTAAAGGTAATAGGCACACTTATAATGAGAATTGATGCTGATACTTTAGTAAATTCTGTTTCAAGTATGTCCAGGCAATATAAAGCAAATCTTATAATTTTTTCTGAAAATAAAAAGATGATATACAAAGACAAAAATATTACTTTGGAAAAGGCAATCACTCTTGGACTCGATTCTGTTTCAAGTGAAACAGATAGTATTGCTGGAAAAAAATATTTTTTAAATCGTCAAGTATCTGACTATTCTAAATGGACATACGTATATTTTCTACCTTATGAAAATATTTTTGAAAACATAAGATTAATGAGAACCATTATGGTAGTTTGCTTTTTAATGATATTTAGTTTAGCAATTTTTATGGGACTTGGACTTGCAAATTCTATAACAAAACCTATAATTACATTAAGCAAAAAAATGAAAAAAGTTGAAAATGGTAATTTTGAGATAATGGAGATGGATAAGATTCTTGATGTTAAATGTGATGAAGTAGGACAACTAAATAATGATTTTATTGTTATGATTAATAAAATAAATGATTTAATAAAGGAAAACTATATTAAGCAAATATTAGTTAAAGAAACAGAATTAAAGGCGCTGCAATCTCAAATAAATCCACACTTTTTATATAATACGCTTGATTCAATTAATTGGATTGCTAAAGCAAATAACCAAAACAAAATATTCTTAATGGTTAAGTCACTGGCAAATTTACTTAGGAATTCCATTAGCAACAAGGAAAATATTATCAAAATTGATGATGAATTAAAGTTATTAAATGATTATATAACTATACAAAAAATAAGATATGAGGAAAGACTGGATTTTAGTGATTTGGTTACAGAGGATATAAAAGATTGCTATATTCCTAAAATGACCTTACAGCCACTTGTTGAAAATTCTATTAAATATGGACTTGAACGATTAACTGGAGTATGTAAAATTACGATAAAGTCTCAAAAACATAAGGATTTCCTTGAAATCATAGTTAGTGATAATGGAATTGGTATGAATAAGGAGTTTTTGCGCAAATTACAACTCGGAGAGAATGAATCTAAGAGTACTGGAATTGGTATCAAAAATATAGTTGAGCGAATAAAACTATTTTTTGGCGAGGAATATGGATTATCAGTAACAAGTGAAGTAAATGAAGGAACTACAGTTATAGTTAAAATTCCCTATAAATCGAGGTGATAGAATGTATAAAGTATTGATCGTTGATGATGAAAGAATAATAAGAGAAGGTATATCTAATTGCATTAACTGGAATGACTATGGTTTCTCACTTTGTGGAACGGCTGAAAATGGAATAGATGCCTATGAAATTATTAAACAAGGGATTCCAGATGTGGTTATTACGGATATTAAGATGCCAGGAATGGATGGTTTAGAATTAATCTCAAAAGTATACGAAGAATATCCTCAAATTGTTTTTATAATTTTGTCTGGATATGGAGAATTTGAATTCGCAAATAAGGCAATGAAGTATGGGGTTAAACACTATTTATTAAAACCCTGTGATGAAAATGAAATTGTACAAATATTAGAGAAAATTTTATTTGAGAAAAAAGGAAAAGAAAAGAAAGATAAGTCTGCTAATGATATAAATGATAACTTTAAAAAAGTTTTACCTAAGGTAAGAGACCAGTTTTTAAGAGATTTTATATTGGGAGCAAATTATAGTAATGTAGAATTAGAATATTTTTTAAAATTGTTTGATATAGACGAAAGTGTGTTTAAGCTTGTAGTATTTAAAATGGGTAATGAGGTGGATTTAATTGAGAAGGTTGCACTTAAAAATATAGCGTATGATATTTTGAATCCAGATTCAGTTTATTTATGTAGTATAGTGGAGGATAATATTTTATTGCTTATTAAATCCATTGATTTAAATTTAGTGACAGATTTATTATTTCAAATTAAAAGTGCCTATAATAAATGCTTTAAATGTGATATTTGTGTAGGAGTAAGCAATGAGGGTGGTTTTGAAAGTATACAGAAAATGTATTTAGAAGTTCAGGAAAGTTTGAAATGTGAATTTTATTTTGGTAATGAGAAAATTATAACAAAAAGCAATATCGAATTTAATAAAAATGAGGAAAATTTAAGTATTGAAACTTACAATGAGGACCTTGCATTTTCTGTTAAAACGGGAGATTTAGAAAGCTTAAATTTACAATTGGATAGATTTTTTCAGATAATTGAGCAGAAAAAATTAGAAATTGAAATTGCAAAGAATTATTGTATAGAAATATTTCTAACTATACTTAGGCAGGGTAATCATGGAGAAGTTAGCAGCTATTCAAAAAGCTTATATAAAATCCAAGACATGAGCACACTAAAACAAATTAGTGTATTTATAAAAGAGATAGCCAGTGGAATAGCTAAAGTGAACTATGATAATAATACTGAAAATTATGGTGTAATCATAAACACCGTAATAAACTATGTTGATAAGAATATACAAAATTCTGAGTTATCCCTTACGTGGATTGCAAAAAAAGTTTTATTTATCAATGAAAATTATTTAGGTAAACTTTTTTATAAACATACAAATGAAAAGTTTTCTAGATATGTTATTAGGGTTAGAATGGAAAAAGCTAAAGACCTTATTAAGAGTAAAAAAGAGTATAAAATTTATGAAATAACTGAGCAAATAGGACTGGGGGATAATACTCAATACTTTAGCCAAGTATTTAAAAAATATACTGGCTATACTCCATCGGAATATAGAAAAATGTAACTGTTTACAGAAACGCTGATTTTTAAACAAAAGTAGCGTTTTTTTTTACTCTTTTATTCAGTTAAAAATCGTATAATAAAATTATAAACACTAAAGGGGAGGATTCATAATGAAAAAATCTATATCTACGCTTTTATCAGTTATTCTTATGGGGTCTTTAGCAATGAGCGGTTGTTCAAAAAATACTGGTTCATCCACAGAAAAAAAAGTAGATGCTAATGCACCAGTAAAATTATCAATAACTTGGTGGGGATCACAGTCAAGACATGACTATACTAATAAATTACTTGAAATGTATACGGCAAAACATCCTAACATATCATTTCAAGCTACACCTTCTGGTTGGAGTGGTTATTTTGATAAACTTTCAGCTCAGGCTGCAGGGGATACAATGCCAGATATAATGCAAATGGACTATTCATTTATTTCAACATATTCTAAGAATGATACATTAGCTGATTTAACACCTTATGTAAACGACAAGACAATCAATTTAAGCGATGTTGACACCAATTTGGTAGACACTGGTAAAATTGATGGTAAACTAACAGGACTTGTTTTAGCCTCAACATCACTTGCCATAACTTATAGTCCAGAGGTATTTAAGAAAGCTGGACTTGCAGTACCAACATCAGCTTGGACTTGGGCTGACTTTGAAAAAGATATGTTGCAAATTAAGGCAAAGACTGGAACTTATGGTCAAAGTAAAATAGATGATATAAGTACTTTCCCATATTGGGTAAGACAATATGGTACAAATATGTATGCTGCAGATGGAACTAAACTTGGATACGATAATGATAAGGTTTATATAGATTATGTGAATATGCTTAAGAGACTTCAAGATGCAAAAGCAATGCCTAATCCAGATCAATGGGCACAAATTAGCGCAAAAGGAAAAGAAGCAGAGCCAGTTGTTACAGGTACAGCAGGATCTACCATGGATTGGGCTAATTATGCCGTAATAGTTTCAAAATCAAACCCTAATTTAAAGCTAGTAACTCCTCCAGTCAACAGTACAGGAACTAAAGCACTATGGAACAAACCATCAATGTTTTTTTCAGTTGCTAAATCATCTAAAAATCAGATAGAAGCAGCTAAATTTATAAATTGGTTCTTAAATGACCCAGAGGCTAATAAAGTCATAAATGCAGAACGTGGAATTCCAGTATCTTCAAAAGTAAGAGATAGCTTAAAAGCATCTTTAACACAGCAACAGAAGGATATGTTTGACTATGCTGATATTTCTATCAGTAATTCAACAAAAGCTGCTCCACCAGAGCCAGCAGGTGTTGCAGAAGTAACTAAGGCATTAACAGATACAATTAATTCATTTTTATATGGTAAAACATCTGCTACAGAGTCAGCCGCTGATTTTAGAACTAAAACCAATGAAATACTTGGAAGAAATAAATAAAAAAGCACTGCTTTACAGATGGATTCTTATGAAGTCTGTAAAGCATTTTTTAAAATTTCAGGATAAAGGTTGTGAATTTATATGAGTAGAAAAAAGAAAGCTTTAAATTTTGGAAATCAAAATATTATTGGATACATTCTTATCGCACCATGGTTAATTGGATTTTTAATTATGTATCTTATACCAATGGCTATATCTATCTATTATTCCTTTACTAAATACAATTTACTTAGTGCTCCTGTGTTTATTGGTTTTGATAATTTTACAAGAATGTTTTTTCATGATAAAAGCTTTTGGAAATCATTAAGAGTAACTTTTTATTATGTATTTATGTTAGTACCCTTAAGGTTAATCTTTGCATTTATAGTAGCTATGCTGCTGAATAGTAAAAGAAAATTCTTAGGCGTATATAGGGCAGTTTATTATGTACCTTCAATTGTTGGAGGCAGTGTAGCTGTTTCAATAGTTTGGAAACAAATATTTGGAAACGACGGAGTTGCAATGTCATTACTTTCTATTATTGGAATACATCAGAAAATATCCTTTATTGGTAATCCGTCAACTGCGATATGGACAATAATATCCCTGGGTGTATGGCAATTTGGTTCAGCAATGCTAATATTTTTAGCAGCTTTAAAACAAGTACCAAAAAGTATTTATGAAGCAGCAGGTATTGATGGTGCTGGTTATTTTACGCAAGTATTTAAAATTACTATTCCCATGCTTACTCCAGTAATTTTCTTTAATTTAATCCTTCAAGTAATTAATGCGTTTAAAGCATTTACAGAAAGTTATATCATAACTCAAGGGGGACCACTAGATAGTACCTTATTTTATGTATTAAATCTGTATAGAAAATCCTTTACTTACTTTGAAATGGGGTATAGTAGTGCTATGGCTTGGATATTGGTTTTAATAATTGGAATATTTACAATAATATTATTTAAATCCCAATCAGCGTGGGTACATTACGAATCAAAGGAGTGATAAAGGTGGAAGCAAATAAAAAATCAAAATCATTTATATTTCATTTATCTACAATATTATTAGGGCTTATCATGATTTATCCCTTGTTATGGCTCGTAAGTAGTTCATTTAAAAACAACTCTGAAATATTTGTTAACTCCTATTCCCTTATACCAAAACACTGGGATATTGTAAAAAATTACTCATCAGGATGGAAAGGTATTGGGGGAGTTTCCTTTGGTACATTTATGTGGAATTCTGTAATAGTATCTGTAATTGGAACTGTTGGAGGTGTTTTATCATCTGTACTTGCTGCTTATGCATTTGCTAGAATAAAATTTTTTGGTAGTAAGTTTTGGTTTTTCTGTGTAATGATGACTCTTATGATACCTAATCAAGTAATGGTGGTACCACAATTTATTATATTTAAAAAGCTTGGGCTTATAAATAATCTTGCTGCATTAATAATTCCATGGGTCTTTGGTAGTGCTTTCTTTATATTTTTGACTGTACAATTTATTAGAGGCTTACCAATTGAACTAGATGAAGCTGCTGAAATTGATGGATGTAATAAAATACAAATTTTTACTAAAATAATTTTTCCACTAGTAGTTCCAGCCGTAATTACATCAACCATATTTTCTTTCTACTGGATATGGCAGGATTTCTTTCAACCTTTAATTTTCATGAGCGATCCGAAACATTTCACAGTATCACTGGCTTTAAATTTGTACCTTGATCCAAATTCCAATAATAATTATGGTGGAATGCTAGCAATGTCTGTTGTGTCTTTAATACCAGTAGTCATTATATTTTTGATCTTTCAAAAACAATTGGTGGAAGGTGTTGCAACAAGTGGCTTGAAGGATTAGCAATAAATAGGAAAAGAAAGGTGAAATTCGTGATACAAAATAAAGGTTTCATTTTAGATATAAATACAAAAATAAGAGTCATAGGACACATTAACCTGCCAATTAAAAATGCTATGGATATATTTTTACGTGATATGAGTAACGTATTTCAAGGAGAAAATAATTCAAACAAAGATCATCAAACTGAAATAATTATAAAATGTTCATTAGGCGATAATGAGCTTAATTTAAAACCAGAAGAGTTTACTCTGAAATTTCAGAATATTAATAATAAAAAAAATGTTATTAATTTAAGTGCAATCGATAAACTAGGAATAATATATGGACTTTTTCATATAAGTAAGGAACATCTAGGAATTGATCCATTTTGGTTTTGGAATGATAGTGAAACTAAATGTTTACCCTTTGTTGAAATTCCTATGGTTGATTATAAGTCCACACCTCAAATAGTTAAATATAGAGGCTGGTTTGTAAATGATGAGGTATTATTATCAGGTTGGAAGGATAGCCCTACAGCTGAAGAAGTCTGGAAGCTAGTTTTTGAAACTATACTAAGATGTGGGGGTAATATGGTTATACCTGGCACTGATAAAACAAGTAAACTAAACAAGAAGCTAGTATCAAATATGGGATTATGGATAACTCATCATCATGCAGAACCATTAGGTGCTGAAATGTTTTTAAGAGTTTATCCTAATGCAGAACCTATATATGATAAAAACAGTGAGCTTTTTCAAAAACTTTGGAGGAATGCAGTAATTGAGCAGAAAGATACTAAAGTTATTTGGAACATAGGATTTAGGGGACAGGGGGATCAAGCCTTTTGGGAATATGATGCTACATATAAAACACCTAAGGCAAGAGGTAAACTTATAAGCAAGGTAATACAAAAGCAATACGAAATAGTTAAAGAGTATGTTGAAAACCCAGTATTCTGTACAAATTTATATGGAGAAGTAATGGAGCTGTATAAAGATGGATATATACAATTTCCAGAGGGTGTAATAAAGATATGGGCGGATAGTGGTTATGGTAAGATGGTTTCAAGGAGGCAAGGGAATCATAATCCTAGGGTATATTCACTTCCAAGTGAAAATGAAATAGGACCTCACGGTATTTATTATCATGTTACCTTTTATGATCTGCAAGCATCTAATCATTTGACCATGCTTCCTAATACCCCTGAATTTGTAAAGTCAGAATTAGAAGCTGCTTTTAAGTTAGAGGCTAATGAATATCTGATTGTAAATAGTGGTAATATTAGACCTCATACTTATATGTTAGATTTAGTGAGTGAAATTTGGAAGTATGGTTATGTAGATACAAAAATGCATATGAAAAGTTATATGAAGAGTTACTTTCCTTCTGGAAGTGAAGTTATGGAAGACTGTTTTAATAAATATTTTAATGCATCTGCTCAATATGGTCAACACGCCGATGAAAGAGCAGGAGAGCAATTTTATCACTATCCCGTACGAGAAATAATTAGTCATTGGATTAAAAATAGAAACAATGATACTGTAAAATCTTTATATTGGGCTACGGGCGATATTAGCTTTGAAAAGCAGGTTAAGTGGTATAAGGAAATTTGCGAAGTAAATTTAAATAAATGGGAAGCTTTAAAGAATCAGTGTAATACTACGTTAATGACTTTAACAGATAGAGATAAGAGCCTTTTTTCAGATAGTTTACTATTGCAGGTAATAATTCATCTAACAGGCTGCAAAGGTGCAGTAAATCTTTGTATTGCTTATGATGCATTTAAGGAAGAAAATTATGCGCTCTCATTTGTACATGTTTCAGTTGCAATGAAACAATATAAAGAAGCAATTACTAAAATGAAAGAGGCAGAGCATGATAAATGGTTGCATTTTTATAGAAATGATTGCCTAACAAATATTAAACTCACCCTATATTGTTTAGATACTCTTAGAAGGTATATTCGTGTATTGGGTGATGGTTCAAATTTTTTTTACTGGGAAAAAAAATATATTTTATCAGATGAGGATAGACATATTATGCTACTGGCTACTACTACTAATCAGTTAGGTGATAATGAATTAGCAGAATATCTTGAGAAAAAGTTTAATTAGAAATAATTAACAAAATTATCTCCAAGAGAATAGTATAGGAGTGTAATTATTATTCTTGGAGGTATTTTAAGTGGGATATTATATTAAAGTAGATGAGAATGTAAAGATTTATGTAGAGGATGTTAACCCACAGGGTGATAAAACAATATTGTTTCTTCATGGTTGGCCTGGAAGTCATAAGTTGTTTGAATATCAGTTTAATCAACTTCCCAAGTTGGGATACAGGTGTATTGGTATAGATCAGAGAGGATTCGGTGATTCTGACAAGCCATTTGAAGGCTATGATTACGATAGATTATCAGATGATGTTAGAGGTGTAGTAGATGCACTTAAATTAAAGGATTTTACACTAGCGGGGCACTCCACAGGAGGAGCAATTGCTATTAGATATATGGCAAGGCATAATGAATACGGAGTATCGAAACTAGCTCTTTTTGCAGCGGCAGCACCTAGTCTTATCCAGCGTCCATATTTCCCTTATGGCCTTCCAGAACAAGCTGTCAAAGATATTATTAAGGAAACATATAATGATCGTCCTAAAATGCTTAGGGGGTTTGGTGACATGTTTTTCTTTCAGCATATAACTGAGGCATTCTCAGATTGGATTTTTCAATTAGGGCTACAAGCAGCAGGCTGGGCCACTGCGGCAACATCCACCTCTTGGTTAAATGAAGAGCGTTTATTTTCTGATCTTGGTAAAATAAGCGTTCCAACTTTAATTCTTCATGGCATTCATGATAAAGTCTGCCTCTTCCCATTAGGGCAAGCACAAAGACAAGGCATAAGAAATTCTAAGCTTGTGCCATTTGAGTTCAGTGGCCACGCATTGTTTTATGATGAGAAAGATAGGTTTAACAAGGAATTGGCATCATTTATTGAGGAGTAGATTATGAAGTTCAATCATATTGTTTCATTAGGTTTTTATTGTGGGGTATCTCAAGAACTTGAGAAAATGGGGCTTAGAGAAGAGTCTTTTCCATTTGATTGGGTTATAAGTAATTTAAAAACAGTAAATGAATTAATAGAAAATAAATTTGATTTACTATTTGATTCAGATTATTTATACAGAGATGAAAATTTTTCGTATATAGTAAAACATAAAAAATATAATTTTGATTTTTACCATGATTTTGATAAAGATAAAACTATTGAAGAACAAATTGATTTGGTACGAGCTAAGTATAATAGAAGAATTATAAGATTTTATGAGTTATTAAACTCTTTAGAGCAAGTATTATTTGTATGTTATATAAATGATGAGTTAAGCGAAATATCAAATCAAATCACCAAACTTATTACTATTTTAAACCAATATAATTTAACTTACAGAATTGTATTTGTTAAAAATAGTGATATAGTTTTAAATCCACTACCAAACGATTTACACATTTTATATTTTTTTGATACTGAAAAGGTAAGAATGACTGTGTTAATCGTAGGTTCATAAAAGAAACACCTGAAATTAATTATTTTTTTGAAAATAGTATTTAATTAAACTAAAAAGCTGTGAGGTAATTACTTTACAGCTTTAATAATATTACTATTGACATTATAATTAAACGATATATGCTAAATACATATAAAGTAAAAGGTACTAAAGGCTAGTTAATTATAAAAATATTATGATAATTGAGGACAAAAAAATATTGAAAGAGGTGAAAATATTGAAAACTGTAATAATATACAAGTCAAAAACAGGTTTTGCAAAGCAATATGCGCAGTGGATTTCTGAGGAGATATCTGCGGATATTTTTGATGTTTCAAAATTTAATACCAATATGCTGACAGATTATGATACAGTAATTTACGGTGGCGGGTTGTATGCTGTGGGTATCAATGGAGTGAAGTATATAACACAAAACTTAGATAAGCTTAAAGATAAAAAAGTTATTGTCTTTGCAACGGGAGCGTCACCATCTAGAGAAGAGGCAGTAAATGGAGTGAGAGATAAAAACTTTACTGCCGAACAGCAGAAATATATAAAATTCTTTTATTTAAGGGGTGGCTTTGATTATAGTAAACTAAAGCCTTTTGATAAAGTGCTTATGACATTATTAAAATGGAGGCTTAAAACAAAAAAGGAATTAACGCCTGATGAAAAAGGGATGCTAGCCAGTTACGCAAAGCCAGTAGATTTTACAAGAAAGAAAAATATAAATGAAATAATAACTTATATTAAATAATATTCTTATTGAGCGTCTCAAACAATAAAAGTTTGTGGCTAAATACATTTAAGTTATATGATATAATATCTCTAAAAGTAGATGGGGGATTAACATGGCTATTATTGATATGATATTCAAAATAGATGCACAACATAAGTTGGAAAAAGTCTTTTGTCTAGGAGATACTAAAGAATGGCTAAAAGAACATTATTGGTCGGAATTTATAGGTGAAAAAATCAATTATGTGCTAGGTACTTCCCTTAAAACTGAAGGTGGAATCATTGAAATTAAGAATAAAGTTTTCAAGTATCAATGGGTTAATGAAGCTTATATTGGAAAGGAATTTAAATTTAGAAGGTGTAAGGAGAAAAACAATGGAAGAAAACAAAGTTATTCCTAAGACAATTGATGAGTACATTTTACAATTTCTTCCGGAAATTCAGGAAATACTTCAAATGATAAGAAAAGTTATAAAAGAGTCCGTACCAGAGGCGCAGGAAAAGATAAGCTGGGGAATGCCTACTTTTGTGTTGCATGGAAATCTGATTCATTTTGCAGCTTTTAAAAATCACATAGGATTATATCCAAGTCCTAGTGGCATTGATAACTTTCAACAGGAGTTATCGGAATATAAAGGAGGAAAAGGGTCAATACAATTTCCTTTAAAAAAGCCAATGCCTTATGAATTAATAAGCAAAATTGTTAAATTTAGAGTTGCTGAGAATATAAAAATAGCAGAAGAGAAATCTAAAAAGCAGAAGAAGTAGTAGGGGCACCTTTTTTCAATAAAATAGTGGGGCAGCGGATAGTCATTTAATGGCTATCCTTTATATTTTTTTGTCACTTGCGAGTAAGTGGCATCATTTTAAATTTTGAATATGACAATATTCCCCTAATTAAGCAAAGTTACCATGATAGAATGGTTTTAATGAAGATTTTAAAATGAAAAATTGCTTATAAAATAAAAAATTTAAACAAGGAAGATGATAATATGGTTAAAATTTTATTTCTGGAGGATGAACCCACAATATTAGAGGTAACAACAGAATATATGAAAATGAAGAATTACGAAGTAGTTTGTGCAAGAGATGGAGAAGAGGCTTTAGAATTTTTAAAGAGCAATTATTTTGATTTAGCGATATTAGACATAATGGTGCCCAAGGTAAGTGGACTAGTTGTGCTTGAACATATAAAGAAAACAAATCCCCAAATGGCTACTATAATGTTAACAGCCCTTGAAGATGAACAAACACAGTTAAAAGCCTTTAATCTTTATGCTGATGATTATGTACTAAAGCCATTTTCACCCTTGTTATTACTTAAACGTATAGAAACGATATTGCGTAGGACAATGGGAAGCATTACAAAGATGACAGAAGTAAAAGGATTATATATAAATGATGAAGCATATCAAGCCTACTACGACAATGAATCTTTGAAGTTAACCTTAAGTGAATTTTTACTTCTACAAACGTTGCAGAAAGAACCAAACCGCGTATTTACTCGTGAACAATTAATAATGAAAATTTTCAATGAAGAATACTTCGGTAGCGATAGAATAATAGATGCACATGTGAAAAATCTCCGAAAAAAGTTACCTATAAAATACATAAAAACGGTAACTGGTGTAGGTTATAAGTTGGACACGGAGGTGGACTTTTGAATTTATCAAAGAAGACATTTGTGTATAGTGCAATTATATCAGGGACAATAGTAACCTTAATGATAGCATATTTTGTCTTAATGCTACCTTCATTATATGTGGACTATATGAAAAAGAGTAATTTTAAATCCATAAAATCCATACAAGAAAACTATATAAATGATGGGAATTATAAAAATATATCCTCAAGTAATCCTGCAGGAACAGCAACTATTAAAATACCAGCTACTGGTAATGAGGTTTTTATCTCTAATAAATTGTTTTCTACAAAAATTACTATTAATAATAATGAGATATTAAAGCTTATTGAAAAAGTAAGATATTATTCTATCCACAGGGAGGAAATAAAAGATATAGATAAAGAGGACTTTGATTTTACGAGTAGTATAGGGGATGTTTTTAAAGATAAGTTATTTAAGGAAAAATTGCCCCTAACCTTTGAGTTTTTAGAAAATGATTATAAGAATATTTATAAAGAAACATCATTAAAGTTTAATGTAGTAGATGAGGATACGGTTATTTATGAATCCAACGTATCTGATGGAAGTAACTATTACACTAACTATATTGCTATGAGTCTCCACAAGGATGATATTATAGTATCAGTATTTGCAGCAATGACTCCTAAAATAGGAGAGATACGACCAATAATCTTTCAAAGTCTACCAATGATTATTGCCACAGCTCTTTTATTAATATTAGTATCAACTATTTTATTTTCAAGAAAAATAGTGCTTCCAATAGAAAAGCTGGTAAATCATGCTGTGTTTATGAAAGAAAATACCAATATGGAAGTTGAATTAATGAAAATAGAAGGAAAGGATGAAATTGCAGTTTTAGGTGAGACCCTTAATGAACTATACCTAAAGTTAAATGAAAATTTTGTGGAGCTCGAAAAAAAGAACAACTATTTGTCAGAGCAAAATAAAAGGCAAGAGGTATTTCTGCGCGCTTCCTCACATCAACTAAAAACCCCAGTTGCAGCAGCTCTATTACTGGTGGAGGGTATGATAGATGAAATAGGAAAATATAAAGACACGAAGGAGCATTTGCCAAAGGTAAAGCTTCAATTAAACTCTATGAGAAAAATAATAGATGATATTTTAAATCTTAACAATAGTATTGAAGCTATCAAGAGGGAAAACATAAATATTAGTGAAATAATTGATGAAAGCATCGCATGTTATGAGGTTCAAGTGAAATTAAAGGAGATTATTATAGAAAAGGAAATTAGCTTCTTAAATATAAATACAGATAGGAAGCTTGTTTTTAAAATAATAGATAATCTAATAAATAACGCTATAACTTATACACCAAAAGAGGGGCATATAAAAATTACATTAACTGATAAAGTATTAACTATTATTAATTATGAGACATTTATAGAGGTCGAGCTATTACCACATATATTTGACCCCTTTGTTTCAAGTAATAGTGAAAATAGGGGACATGGCTTAGGTCTTTATATTGTAGCTTATTATGCAAACCTATTAAACTATCAGGTAGAGGTTAGAAATACTAATACTGGGGTAGAAGTTAGCGTGTTTTTTACAAATACTAAAGATTTTAAGATGATTAAATAATAAACGGTATTCTTCACATTAATTTATATAAATACCATAAAATTCACACACAATCTTCACATGAAATTCATAGGGAATTGGTATAATTTAACTATGATAAATCGTCAAATAAGGAGAATAATTATGGTAACTGTAAAAAATTTAGAAGTGAAATATGGCAAGCAAATTGCATTATCAATAAAATCACCAATAACCTTTGAAGCTGGGGATCGCGTTGGGATAATAGGCTCCAATGGAGCAGGGAAGTCTACCCTAGTTAAATCAATATTAGGACTTACAAATTATAATGGCACCATTCACACTAATCTAAAGCCAGAGGAAATGTCAGCACACATGCAGGAAAATAATTATGTGGATACCATGGCGGTTAAGCATATAATTGAGGCTATTTTGAATACAAAGATAAAAAGCAATAAAGTTTTACGTGAACTAATTAGCTTCTTGAATTTTGAGGAATGCCTTAATAAAAAATTTAGCACATTATCAGGAGGGCAAAAGCAACGTTTAACAATAATATTAGTTTTAATTCAAGATGCTCCTTTAGTATTCTTTGATGAAGTTACATCAGGACTAGACTTTGAAACTCGCCAACAATTAATGAATAAAATAACTCAGTGGTATGAGAATAAAGGAGCCACCATTTGCATTGTATCTCATTATTATGAAGAGCTAGAGAACTTAGCTAATAAAATACTGATTCTAGACAATGGGAAAGTAGTTGACTTTGGCAGTAAGGAGCAGCTCTTCAAAAAATACTGTGGTAAATCAACAATAACCATTGAAAATACTAAAAGAAACGAAGAATTGACGAGGAACCTCCCTAAAATAATAGCACCTGACCATTTAATAGCTATCTCTTGCACAAGTGAGAATAAGGAATTAGAAATAATAAAGGTATTAATAGAAGAGAATATAAACTTTAAAAGAAGCAACAGTGATATTGAAATTATGTCTATTAATGCTAAAGCAAGATTCAATGGAGAACTCGAGGGAGGGGCTAGTGATGAATACAAAGCTATTTAATTTGGGGTTAATAAAGTATGAATTTAGAAATTTAATTGGCAATATATTTACAATGATTTTTGGAGTGTTTTTTCCAATAGGGATGACAATATTCTTTGGAAAGGCATTGGTAGGAAAAGTGCCAGGAGATATGAGAGATATTTTTATAACGAGTATATTTATCACTAACAGCGTAATTATTCCATTAGCATCCATTCTTGTAGGGTATTCTGCTGTATTTTCACAGGAGCTTGAAAAAAATATACCATTACGCTTTCGTTTGTTTGGCTATAGTGAGAAAACTGTATTGATTTCTAAAATATGTGCTAATTTGATTTTTATAACCTTATCATTGGTTGTTTACACTGTAGTAGTTTGCTCTGTGTTAAAAGTGCAGGTGCCATCTTTAAGCTCAGCGCTTATTTTAATAGTTTCTTTATATTTATTATCTACCTTTTTGTTTATATTAGCTCATGGAGTAGCACTATTTTTCAAAAAGTTTGGGCCAACCTTTGCCATAACTATGATGTTATATTTTTCAATAATGATTTTAAGCGGAATGTTTGGTGTGCAAGCAAAGGATTTTCCAGATCCACTAAAGGCTGTGGCATATGTTTTTCCAACCACCTATATTAGTGGAGAATTTATAGATTTTTGGCAAGGTGGTAGCTATAACTTTGTGCCATATATTCAATCCTTTATATTCTTTGCAGCAGTTTCATGTATTATATTATTTATGTCGATTCACCATAATAGCAGAAGAATAAAGTAAAAGCAGTCAAACGGAAAAGGGCTGTCTCAAAATGATTAAAAATCATTTGAAGAGACAGCCTTTTTTTCATTTCCCCATTTTTTTAATGACAACTTCAGCAAATTCCTGCGTTCCAGTATTACCACCTAAATCACAGGTTAAATATTTTCCTTCTTTTAAAACAGCTTCCACAGCTTTCTCTATTTTATCTGCTGCTTCTGTTTCTCCTATATATCTTAGCATCATAACACCAGATAAAATGCAGGCAGTAGGATTTGCTATATTTTGCCCAGCTATGTCTGGTGCAGAGCCGTGAGCTGGCTCGAAAACTGCGCCATCTTCTCCAATATTTGCACCTGGAACTAGTCCTAGGCCACCAATTAGACCTGCTGCCATATCTGACAGAATATCTCCATATAGATTAGGCATTACAAGCACATCATATTTTTCTGGATTCATCACAAGTTTCATACTCATAGCATCAACTATAACATCTCCAAAAGGTATATCTTTATATTTTTCTGCTATGTTTCTTGCACATCTTAAGAATAATCCATCGGAGAGCTTCATAATATTTGCTTTATGAACAGCTATTACTCCACTTCTATTTTGCTCTTTTGCCAATTTAAAAGCATACTCTACTATTCTATCACTAGCTTTCTTGCTTATTATCTTTATGCTCTCCGCAATATCATCTGTAACCATATGCTCTATTCCTGCATATAAATCTTCACTATTTTCTCTTACTATTATTAAATCTACATCTTTATATCTTGATGGAACCCCTTCAAATGTTTTTATAGGTCTTATATTTGCATAAAGATTTAGTTCCTGTCTTAATGTGACGTTAACACTTTTAAACCCCATACCAACCTGTGTAGTAACCGGTCCTTTAAGCGCAACTTTATTCTTTTTAATGCTTTCTAAAACGTAGGGAGGCATAGGAGTATTAAACTCCTCTAGAACCTCTGCGCCCATGCGTACTGTTTCCCAATTAATTTTGACTCCACTTTTTTCTATTACTTTAACCGCAGCGGAGGTTACTTCTGGTCCAATTCCATCACCAGGTATAAGTGTAATATTGTATTCCATGCTTCTATGCACCTGCCTTTTTCTTGTTTTTCATAAGATTTATTAATCCACCATGTATAAGCATGTCTTTTTCTCTTTGTGTTACTTCAGGTAGAGTTTTATACGTAATACCTTTTGTTATATTACGTACAATAACTGTGCCTCTTTCAATCTGATCTGCGGCATCTTCAATAATTAATTCATCCATCTCAGCTATACTATCATAGTCATGAGCATTCTCAAATACCAATGGTATTATAGCATTATTAATCAAATTAGCCTTATGAATTCTTGCAAAAGATTTCGCAAGAACAACTTTAATACCTAAGTAAAGAGGAGCTAATGCTGCATGTTCGCGACTTGATCCTTGCCCATAATTTGAACCTGCGACTATAATTCCACCACCGTGCTCTTTAGCCTTAGTTGGGAAATTCTCATCACATGGAGTTAAACAGAATTCTGCTAAATATGGAATATTAGATCTAAATGGAAGCAATTTAGCATTAGATGGCATTATATCATCTGTTGTAATGTTATCCTCTAATTTAGCTAAAACTTTGCCTATCACATTTCCTATTAATTCTTTTGCTTTAGGGAAGGGTTTAATATTAGGACCCCTTTTTATCTCTATATCTACGCCAGCCTCTGCTGGGCTTATTATTAAGTTATCATTAATTAAGAATTTTTCTGGTAGTGGCACTGAAATAGCATCGCCTAGTTCTCTTGGATCCGTTATATACCCTGTAAGTGCCGATGCAACAGCAACTTCTGGGCTCACAATATAAACATTAGCTGACACCGTTCCAGATCTTCCTTTAAAGTTTCTATTAAAGGTTCTTAGTGATACCGCATCTGTTAATGGTGACTGACCCATTCCTATACATGGACCACATGCGCTTTCTAAAATTCTTGCACCAGCATCAATCATATCAGAAAGTCCACCATTTTTGGAAAGCATACTTAAAACCTGCTTGGAACCAGGTGCAATAGAAAGTGATACTGCTTCAGGAATAGTTTTACCTTTAAGTATTTTTGACACTGTCATCATATCAACATAAGATGAATTAGTGCAGCTTCCTATTAACACTTGGTCCACCTTTATGTGTTTTAGTGATGATGCAGGGACTACCTTGTCTGGGCTATGAGGACAAGCAACAAGAGGTTCAATTAAACTTAAATCTATTTGAATTATCTCGTCATATACTGCCCCAGCGTCTGCTATAAGCTCTACATAATCACTTTCTCTATCTTGTGCTTTTAAAAAATCGTAGGTTATCGCATCACTAGGGAAAATTGAAGTTGTTGCTCCGAGCTCTGCACCCATGTTTGTAATAGTTGCTCTTTCTGGTACGCTTAGAGTTTTCAGACCCTCGCCTGCATATTCAAATATTTTATTAACGCCACCCTTAACTGTTAAACGTCTTAATAGTTCTAAAATAATATCCTTAGCTGAAACCCAAGGTTTAAGTTTTCCTATTAGATCTACCTTTACAATTTTAGGCATTGTTATATAATATTCTCCGCCGCCCATTGCAACAGCAACATCTAGTCCTCCTGCACCCATAGCAAGCATCCCAACTCCACCACATGTAGGAGTATGACTATCAGAACCAAGTAGTGTTTCTCCTGGGACTCCGAATCTTTCTAAATGAACTTGGTGACAAATTCCATTTCCCGTTTTAGAAAAATATATGCCATGTTTTTTGGCAACTGTCTGTATATATAAATGATCATCTGCATTTTCAGGGCCAGTTTGCAGGATATTATGGTCTATATATGCAACAGATTTTTTAGTTTGGACTTTATCAATTCCCATGGCTTCAAATTGAAGATATGCCATTGTCCCCGTAGAATCTTGAGTTAGTGTTTGATCTATTTTAATTGCGATTTCACTATCAGAAATCATTTCACCCTTTACTAAATGAGCTTTAATTATTTTTTGCGTAGCAGTATATGCCATGATATCCCTCCATTTTTTTCATTATAATTAGAACTAAAAATATATAACCTATATTAACAGGCTTTAGTGTCTTGTGCTTTTAACCTTAGCTCTGGAATAACTTTTTTTGAAATTACCTCTAGTTCTTCACTTATCATTACAGTATTTCTCCCAGTCTCATATTGCTTATCTACCCATTCTTTTATAACATTAATACGCTCGTCTTTTTTGTCTATCTTGTCTATTCCCTTTAATCTAAAATAAGTATTAACCCAAGCTGCTATGCCTGCGTGTCCCGAATGTTCATTAACTGCCACAACAATTGGTCTACCTAATATTTTTTCAGTATCAAAAATATTGTATATTTCTTCATCTTTTAATATTCCATCAGCATGTATACCAGCCCTCGTAACATTGAATTCGCTACCTACAAAAGGTGTTCTAGGTGGAATACTATATTTAAACTCACCTTCAAAATACTTACCAATTTCACTTATAAGTTTTAGATTCATATTTTTTGTGTTTCCTTTTAATTGACCATACTCTATAATCATTGCTTCGAGTGGGCAGTTACCTGTTCTCTCACCAATACCAAAAAGAGATGTATTTATAGCACTGCATCCATGAAGCCATGCAGTAGTAGCATTTGGTACTACATTATAAAAATCATTATGTCCATGCCACTCAAGACAATCAGAAGGAACTCCCGCATAAACTCTTAATCCATGTATGATATGTTGTACACTTCTTGGTAGCTCCGTTCCTGAGTAAGGTAATCCAAGACCTAATGTATCACAGGCCCTAATTTTTATCTTGATACCAAATTTCTTGGAAAGTTCCATTAGCTTTTGTGCAAGTGGCACTACAAATCCAAAAAAATCTGCTCTAGTTATATCTTCAAAATGACATCTTGGAGTTATTCCATTTTCTAAGGCCTCTTCCGCTAGTGACACATATAAATCCATAGCCTCTTGTCTTGTTTTATTTAATTTTTTAAATATATGATAATCCGAGCAAGACATAAGCATTCCCGTTTCTTTAAGCCCCATGTCTTTCACTAACTTAAAATCTTCCTTGTTTGCTCTTATCCAAGAAGTTACCTCTGGATATTTATATCCTCTTTCTAAACATTTCCGAGCAGCATTTCTATCCTTTTCTGTATATAAAAAGAATTCGGTTTGTCTAATTATTCCAGAATTGTTATCAAGTTTGTGTAGATAGTCAAATATTTTAACTATTTGCTCCTCAGTATATGTGTCCATGGCCTGTTGTCCATCTCTAAATGTAGTATCGGTAATCCAAATGTCTTCAGGTACAAACATCGGAATCTGTTCATTTCCAAAAACTATTTTTGGAATTTCTGAGTACGGGAATATATCTTTAAATAATTTGGGCTGTTCTTCATTTTTCGCCTGCAAATTATTTATCCTCATCCTACTCGCATCATTAAAATTTGTTATTTGTACCTTTTTCATTTATTACCCTCCTTGTTATATGTGCAATGTATAAAATATCATTTTTCCTTAATATATAATTTAATTAAAGCTTAATCAATATTTTCATTTGGTATAATAGAATAATTATTTTTTATTGTGGAAAGAGAAACATTAGTCTTAGTTTTTTGAACTCCTGGGATGTTTTTTATCTTATTTAAAAGTCTTTCTAAACTTGCTGTACTTTCCGTAATAATTTTTAAAGCATAATCGTAATCGCCAGCAATGTAATGGCACTCTACAATTTCATCATCTAACTGAACTATATTAATAAAAGGATCTGTAAATTTAGGTGATTCAAGAGATATAAACATTATTATCATAAGATGTTTGTTCATTTTTTTAGCATTTAATATAACAGTGTACTTTTCAATAATACCGCTAGCATCAAGTTTTTTTAACCTATCACCTACTGCAGGTACGGATAGATTAATTCTGTTGCTTATTTCAGAAGCTGTTACCCTGGAATTTTGCTGTAATAGTTTAAGTATTTTGATATCAAGATTATCCATAATGGTCACCTCTTATATAATATTATTAATGAATTATAGCATATAAACAAATAAATTAAAGGCATTATCAAAATATACATAATTAATTAAGATAATAATAGTTTTTGATTAATTAATTAAGGTTTTGCGTTTGATAAATTTAATTAACCTAAAAAAATTAAGTGGGTTAATTATAACGGAAGGTAAATATATGAAATGTTATAAATACTAATTGTGAAATATATGGTAAAGTATTAATTTTCTATGTATAATTAATTTGTAAAAGTGTAATGTTTCGAATACTTAGCAATAAATGGTATTTGATATTTAGGGGGAATTTGAAATGAATGATCAAAAATTTTGTGTACAATGCGGTAAACGGGGTAACATCAGATATGGACAATAGAAAAACAGGTAAAAAAGGTAGAATATTAATTTTTTTAGTTTTAATAGTTTTTATAGGTGCTTTAATGTTTATTTCCTATAATACTTTAAAAAACAAAAAATCANAGAACACTAATAATATTTCTCGGCCTGATAAAGTTGCTGATACAAAAAAAATNCCAGATAAGCAGCCAGTGGTAAAGGCTCCTGAAAAAGCCATAGAAGAA
>JGI24142J45722_1000091_pt1 | contig 52941 bp, 62 predicted proteins | sample BarGraIncu00431A_FD_45722 | JGI IMG/M metagenome (IMG submission 45722) | reverse complement strand
GAATGTGTTGGAAGTGGTAAAGGTTGCTTACCTTGATGGGTAAAAGGGTGTTGAAATGTATATAATAGTATTTTTTAATAATTATTTGTACATTTGTAGCACTAACTAAACAAATTAATATTATGGAAGAAGCTTCACCCTTTACAAAGATTTTTGAAAATTATTATGCACGTAAAAGTAACTTAAACACTAAATTGGAAGCCGCATCTAAAGATAAAATATTTAATATCACTGATTTTACCAAAACAATACTACTAATGTCATCTACTATTTTAGCCGTATTAATTTCATTATATAACAAGAAAGTAGTTAACTTTATAGAAATGTATTCATTTATTTCTACGATTGTTTTATTCACTTTAAATATATTATTTGGTACTATTGCCTTGTATGTTGGTGTAGTTAATTCTATTGGAGTTGAAACTTTAATATTGAAAGAACTTGTAAAAATGGAATCAGAAATATCAACAAATACAAAAGGTGAATTAAATAAACCGAATATGTTTTATGCGAGATGTTGGACTATATTTAAAATAACTTCTATACTTTCATTATTATCAATGTTACTTTATACAATATCCAAAGTGTTTGGAATATGATTCTATTTAAAAACACACTAATATCACACTTTAATTTGTAGCACTATATAAAAAATATTATGTACATAGATAGCATTACATTTTGGACTACTGTTTTATCTGGGATTATTATTGGTTTAGTTGTCGGTGGAATATTGGGTTTAGTAGGGTATTTTATTTGGAAAAGACAAAATGATTATTCTAAAAAACAAGATGCTGCAATTTCATTAATAGTAAATTTATTTGAGTTTTCAGGTGTAATTATGAATTTACATTTGTTGAAAATCAATAATTCAGAAGAAAGTAAAATTAAAGAATATATTAAAGAAACAAATTCTATTTTTGGAAAATTTTTAAATTCAAAGACTATTTATTTTCAGTATTTAAGTTCAGAGCAAAACATTTATCAATTAGAAGAACTTCAATCTATATATACAAAATTGAAAAATAAAATTGACATAAATATGACAAATGAAGAATTAAGAGATTATATTGCAGTTAGAATGTTGATAGTTAACGATATAAAATAATAATAATCAATTCTATTCAAATGAAAAATATTAATTGTAGTTGTAATTCTTATAATTAAATTGTAACCTAAATATATTATGACATTATTAAACGCTGTTTTACAGAATGATACAGTAAAAGTATTGGTTTTAGATAATCATAAAACTTTTTTTGAACCTAGTTTTATATGTGCAATAGTGGCAATTGTTATAAGCATTTATACTTTAATTCAAACTATTAAACATAATAAATTAATGCTCGATCCAATATTAGACTTAATAAGTGAGATATCATTCACTGATAATTTAATAAAAATAGAACTTGCAAATTTTGGTTTAGGAACTGCAAAAATTGTGTCTTTTAAAATTGAACATAATGGATATATATATAATAACTATAATAATTTATTTTCAAAAAATGCTTTTGATAAAAATAAGGATACTAAATATTTAATTAATATAGGAAATGCTCATATTTCATCTTCTACAAAAACTATTTTATATGAAAAAAATTGTTTTGATGTAAATGAATTAATCAAAATAGGTCTTTTGCTTCAAGAAATAGATGTATCTATTGAATATGAAAGTATATATGGTACAAGAAAAAAATTTCATAAAAACAAATTAGATTTTTAATATCTAAAAGAAAAGCTACTTAAATCTTTATTTATTGATATTTATATTGACTTGAATAAAATTGAATGTAGGTTTATTCTGTTTATTCATTGATCTGTCTAGTTTTCCAATTTTGACTTTTGGACTAACTTTATTTGATGATTTACTAGTTACAGGTGTTTTCTTTTTAAACATACCATAAATAGAACCTAATGCACTTATAGAAGCGCATATAGTTTTAAAATGATTCTGTATAAATTCAACTATTACCATTATTATTACCTGTTGTATATTGCAAAAATTAAAAAAGCGTTTTAACCTGAGTGCATTGTTGGGAAAACGAATTAAAGATTGATATTTATTCACCAACAAAGGAATTCATCTTATATATTTGATATGTAATTAATTATGTGGCATTCAATTTGTATATTTGATGTATTACAAATTTAATCAATTAATTTCTAATAACTTCTAAAATAAATTCAACACTTTTCTCAAAAACAATATAGGAATTTAAAACACTCTAATAGCCTTATTTACTTTTGTTTTAATATTGTAATTTCATTCTCATATTTACAAGCATCTAAGGTATGTTTATTTCTTTCTTCATTTAGAGTATTGTTATATGCACCACATACTTTTATAGCTTCTAAATTCGATTCATTTTTTTGATAATATATACCACAAGTAAAACCAGATCCAAAAACAAGAATAGCAAAGCCAATAATAGTAATTGGATTATTCCAAAAAGTATTATTTGTTTTACTAATATGTATTGCTTTTTGGCTCATTTTTAATTAATTTTTCAGATGCAAAGTTAGATAAAATATTTCATTAAAAACCTTTTATAATATTTTGTATATATCTGCCTATAAGTAGTTTAATCACTTTTTTCTGTACTTTTTTTAGAAGTAGTTTTAGCAATTAGTCTAGCAACTGTTTCAAGAGTACAAATTCAACTATTACCATCATTATTCTTATCTGTCGTTAATATTTGCGAATTTATAACAAAGAATTATTATTTTTTATGAAAAAAATATTTTTAACTAGATATTTGTTGAAGTTTTTCATCAAAAAAAAAAGGATGCATCATTTTGACGCAACCTTTTAAGTTTATTCAACTGTTACACAGTCTTTATATTTATCTAAAGTCAAAAGATAAGTTTCTGCATTTGCTTTAATATTACCTGTTGAGAAATAAGTGCTAAAGTTTAAAACTGGTTTATCTGTTGGCATTGGTGTAGTATCTGAAATATGTATATATTCTGTTTGCATTGGTTGTAAACCTGCATCTTTTGTTGCTTTATCTAGGTATGTTTTCACATTAAAATTAGCTGTTTTCATATCGAAATCAACATTAATAGTGCTTATTTCAATATAAGCTGATTCTGTTATAACTCCGTTTAAGAAGTCTATTTTTTTTGTTAATGCCATTATTTTATTCTTTTACTGGGTTTAATTGTTCCTGTGCTTCGTTTGTAATTTGATTTATCAGTTTAGCAACCTGTTCAAACGGTTGCTTACTTAATGCATTCAAAATTATATTTGCATCCTCTATACTTACTTTAAATTCTAATTCTTTAATATCTTTCATAATTCTATTTTATTATTCGTGAATTTTCTAAACTTTGTTATTTATCCTAATCTTCTATAATGATAATCTATCCCAAACAATGAGCCAGCAAACGTGCTAATCTCTCCAAATGCTACTAATATACTACTATGAATAACACCTACTGGTGCTACTCAAAATCCTGCTATTAATAGACCAACACCAACCAACACGAGAAAACAGGCTGTAGCCAGTTGTAAATTTAATTTTCTTTCTTTTATGCTCATTTTAATTCATTTTTTATATTATAAATTATTTATTTCAAAACTTGTTGTTAAACTTGTTGAACCATAAGAATAAGTTAATTCTAATATTGGTGAACCGTCAACACTTTCATAGGTCTTTTCATTGTTGAATAATTCCAGATAAGTACTAGAATGTGCTGGAATAGTTACATTAGTTGATTCTATTCCACCATAAGCCATTGCATCCTGCATTCGACCTGTCATATACAATGTAACATCTTGATTATTTGTATTTTCAATATATAATTGAAATGAATATATGTAGACAGTATAACCATAAACATCAATATTTTTATCATTGAAATTAACTGATATATTACCCAACACAACACCCCCATTTTGACCTACAATATTTATAGTTGCTGGATTTGACGGTAACAGATAGAATGTGCCATAAAATGAACTGTTTTGATTGAAATACAATAAACTGTTATTAGCCTGATTTGAATGAGTAAATAAGACTGGTACAACATACCAGCCCCCTAAACCCAAATCCGATAATACAGTTAAATTCAACTGTTCATAATCTCTTATATCACTGATTTTATATAAATAACCATTACTTCTACTACTCCAACTATTAACCAGAATCAAACCAACATCTAAAACATTTGCTGCTGTTTTAGCGAATTGAAACTTGTTGAAATTTAATAGATATGGAATATCAATATTCATAGAAAAAGTCCTATTATTGCTATATTCTACATCAGAACCACCATTAATTGAAAGACTAAACCAATCTGTTGCACTATGATTATATCCCCTAAAATCCCCTAATCTGTAAGGTGAACCAGCACCCCCAGCGGGTTTGTTATATGTCCACTTTGTACCGCCAATTAAAGCATTAATTAAATCTAATGGGTTGCTATATTCTGGTATTGTGAACCCATCATTAACTGCATAGTAATCTGCATCAACTAAACCGCTTAATTTATTAACAGAAACAGGTTTATAAAAGCTTCATTTATTTACATTAGTAGATGCACATAATGCACCTACATTGTGACTACCTAAACCAATTGCCTGACCTACAACAGTAGTACTTATGTTTGTTGTTCCTATACTCATTTTATTTGCTTTCTAATTTATTTATTTTTTCTGTTAGATCTTTAATAGCACCAATTAAATAAGGAATTAATTTAATATAATCAACACTTAAATATTCATCATTATAGATAGTATGAACCAGTTCAGGAAGTACTTCTTTTAATTCCTGTGCTATTAAACCAACATCTTTTTTATCTGTTTTATTTGAATTTAATTCTTTTGCTTTCTCATTCCAATTATAACTAACTGGATTTAATAGATTGATAATATCTAGTGAATTATCTATTGATTTAATATTATTTTTCAATCTTTTATCTGATGCAGAATAAGCATTAATTTCACCTGTTGCTAATAAATTGCCATTAACATTCATCCCATTACTATAAAGTGACATTCTAGCAACAGAATTTGAATAGAAATTCATTCCAAAAATAGAATGAAAATCCATACTTTCAGAACCCCAACCGCTTGATATATAACTACAATCTGAGCCATCATCTTTAAAATGTAGTGTTGTGTTTGAATCAACATTATTAATACTCATATTAACATTAGCATCAATATTACCCATAACACTTAAAGAATTACCTACAAAAGCACTTCCAGATACAACTAAACTTCCATTAGTATTAATGTTTCCACTTTCTAAACTAAATTGAATTTTTTTACTTCCAGCATTAGCCATAAATAAACTATGTCCATATCCTGGAATAGCGTTATAATTATATCCTAAACCATACATACTACCAACAGATGCCCAGTTCGTTCCTATAGTCCAAATAACTTTATCAGTTGTACCATTTTCATCATAATCACCAGCCATACCAACTGAACCAGTTGTTTTAAAATATGAATTAGTTTTTATTACACCTGCTGCTGTTATTGTTCCTGCTGCTGTTATATTTCTTGCCATTGTTAAATCACCCGACATATTTATTTGCATTAAATTTGCAGGGGCTGACCATCCCCCTAATCTGAATACATTGTCAGGGTCTAAACCCATATTGATAGCATAATAACCCGACCTATGAAATGACATTGCAGCTGCCCCACCATCACTTGCATAGGCTTCTAAACTATATTGACTATTATTACTAAGATAAGTTCCATTTCCTTTATTTGTTCTAAAATACATAATGCCATCAACAGTATCACCACCTTTATTTATTGGTGTATAACCTAAATTTAGTTGATAATTTGATGGTGTAAAGTTTCCACTATGCCAAAATGATTTCCAACTATTCCATATACCATTATCACCATTATGTGTTCTAAACCCTACCTCATTACCGTTACTATAATTACTTGATAACTGCAACCCATATCCACCAGCATCAAAATGAACTAAACACCCACCATAAGGACAATTATTTGAATATGAAAAACCTGATTTTGATGGTGCAATTGTATTAGCATTATAACCACCAACATCCCCACTTACCCAACCATCATACCAACGGTTAACAGTTGAATTAACCCAACCCATATCATTAGATAATTGACTTGTGCTAATACTATTTAATCCAGCACCTGAACCATTGAACCTTGAAGCACTAACAGTATTAGGAAATGATGTATTACCATTTTCATCTAAAATCGTTGCAGTTCTAACCAAGCTACTAAACACCCCTGTATACTGTCTAAAATAAATCGGTTCTGTTCCATCGTCAGCGGTTGCAAATTCAACATAGCCAGCATTAGTTGCAGTGCCCCCAACTTGAAGCCTGAAAAAGTCATTATCCGCTATCTGTGCATAAATCAAATTAGCTTTATTTGTACCAGCTAAAGAAGTAGTTAAATAACTGGATTGACCCGCACTATTTGAATAATTAACTGATGCATTGCCAATAGAACTATTATTATATGGTGTATAACCTAATCCATTAATAACAGCACCACTGGTTACTATTTCGCTTTTTACATTAGCTAATGTTTTCTTTCTCATCCAACCGTCACCAGTATCATATATATAACTGGCTGCTGCTGATGTTTCATCACCTCTATTTGAATTGAAATAAGAACCTTGTATATAACCAGCACTATTTCTTAAAACAATAGTATTTGCATCAGGATTACCTGAATAACTATAACCACCCAAAGTAGATGCATTTCCTGCTGATGCTGCATATCTAACCCCTAACTCAGATGGTTCAATCCAACCTGAACCACTATAAGCACCGTTATTATAAACAAACCTTGAATAGTTAATATAATCTGTTCCCTCTCCTCTGTGTGTTGCAAAATTATATGTACCTATATTTCCTGTATTAATTGCACTTGATATAGGTTGTAAAGTATTGATTGTATTAACAGCACTTGTTAACCTGTTATTAATTGCATTAATTGAATAGGCATTGAATGTATCAGTTTGGTTATTATTATCAAATGAACCGCCCATACTTGCATAATTATAAACAGTTTGAATTAAGCCAGAACCTGAACCACCTGAACCAATACCAGCACCATAAGCACTAATTTCACCAGATGAATAAATATCTTTATCAATGCTTAATTTTCCATCAGTATCAACAATTAAATTAACTGATTTTGAGCCATTAGTTATGGTTAAACCTTTTGTAGTAGTATTACTATTTACACTTAATGCACCTGTTAAAGTTCCACCAGAAAGCTGTAAATATGTTGATGATGCAGCCCCTGTTGTTAAGTAAGTACTATTATCATAACTAACACTTGTACCATTAAATTTAACAAAACCTAAACCGTTTAATTGTGACTGTTTAGTTCCTATTAATGTTGTTATGGTTGTAGCAAAATTTGGGTCGTTCCCTAATGCTGTTGCAAGCTCATTTAAGGTGTCTAATGTCGCTGGTGCATTATTTACCAAATTAGATACTTTAGTATCAACATAGCCTACTGTAGCATAATTAGGGTCGTTGATTAATTGACTTAATTTAGTTGGTAAACTAGAAGCTGTTATATATCCTGAATCATTAGTTAACTGTGTTAATCTGGTCGGTAAAATTGATGCTGTAATATAACCCGCTGGATTTGTTGCATTGTATGGTGTATAACCCAATGCACCAGTTATCAATCCTGAATTAATACCAGTCAAATAATTAGTGTTTTCAATAGTTTTTATTCTCTTATTCAGTTGATAGGTTACAAAAGCATTGAAAGTATTGGTATAGTCAGTTTCTGAATATGTATCATCATTTGCAGCCAGCAAGTTATTATAATCAAACACCTGTTCAATCAATCCACCACCACCAGTACCGCCACCTGTTCCATCAGTAGAAAATGCAATTATATCACCTGCTGAATAAACAGTTTGATCTATAAATAAATTTCCATTGTCATCTACTTTTAATTCAACCGTTTTATTTCCGTTGGTAATATTTAAACCCTTAATAGTTAATAATCCTGCACCGTTTAAAGAAGCAACATCTGTTATTGTTTTATCTACTGAATTTTTGTTTTGAAATATTCAACCTTCATTTACATTATCTGAAGTATGTAGTAAATAGGTTGTAGTGTCACCTGTAACCCCACCAAATGCATAATCATTATCTTTTAATATAATACCATTATCAATATTAGAAGTTGCTTTAATCAACTCTAAATACCCTAAATTCGTCATTATACCAGAAATACCACCAGAATAAGAATTTGATGTAGTTGTACTGGTGTTGTTTCTTTGTGATGTTATGTCTTTCTGTATAAAATTCATTTCGTTTTATTTTTATATTTTCTCTACAATAGTTACTAAGTTATTGCTATTATAGTAATCAATTGACATTTTATTAATTATGTACTTATCCGCTGGAAACAATGAACAATTAAATAATGTATAAGGATAATAGTTATTACCTAAAGTTAGATTTAAAATCTTTTTAGGTGTTGAATATTGATCTACATACTTTTCAATTATATTATACTCCTGTAGTTGTGACTTATTTAATGATTTGTTGAATATGCCAGAATTGTATTTATAAGTTCCTATATCACTTAATTCAATAACACTACTATAATTCATTCCCTTGTTGGTCTGGCTGCAAACTTTGAATGATAAATCACTAAATTTATTTACGAAATTTGAGTTTATAACATTCAAATATTCTGTATCAGTTTCATCATTTTTACCTAGATTCTCCTTTACTAATTTGAAACTAAGATCTTTTATAAATACATTATCAATCTGAATAAAATCACCATCAGTTTCAATACTTTTTGGTGTATATAAAGTCAATTCAATATCACCAATTAATTGGTCGTATAAATGAATTGGTATTAATTGACCGCTTACATTTAGTTGTGCTCTGGTTACTGAATTTTTAATATTGAACCACTTATTAAATAAATGTGTTTCAGTACCTTTTGCAAATAATATTTTAAAGGTTGAATCTGTAGTAGTCCAGTTTGTACCGTTCCAGTACTTATTACCTATTTGTATTTTAGCGGTTAAATTTATATCTTCTTCTAAAAAATCAGTGTCATATTTACCAACTACAGAAGGATCTATATAATACTGTTTCATTTTATCGTTTGTCATCCATAAAGCAGAACCAGAAATATTTATATTGTAGTTATCAAACAAATAACTATTATTTGGTATCGATCCAACAATAGTTCTTAATACAGGCATTGCAACATTTTGTGCTGCTGTTGGACTAAATGTCAAATGTCTTACCAGTTGAATATAGTTTGAATAGGATTTACTTGTTGGTGCTGGATCTGATAACTTATAACTAAATTGTTGAGTTACTATAGCACCTATATTATTAGTTAAATTGCTGACTGTAATATTATCACCAATTGTTATATTATTCCAGTTCACATCATTATCATACCAGATATAATTATACATATCATTTTTAAAGTATTTCAAATTTTGTTTATATCCGTTTACTTCTGGATAAAGTGCATCTTCCCAATAATGGGTATTTAGTGTTATGTTGTTTAAATGGTTAACATCAAAAAAATCTGGAATTAAACTATCTTCTTTAAACAAGCTTGTTTTAATACTGATTTGATTATATGTAGTATCTAATTCAATAGTTCCACCTGCTGCTTTAAAACTATCATTTGTAATTGAATGAACATCAATTAAATTAGTTGTACCAGTTGAATAAGTCAACCAGTTGTTAGTAGTTGAATAAGTACTATAATTTGAATAACTGTTTGATATATAATCATAATCCAGTATATAAACTGAATCACCAAAAGCAATAATTGTATAACCTAGATATTTTAATATTTCGCTTAATACTTCTTTATAATTCATTGAACTAGCTGCTATTGCTGGTGTTGTGTCCGTTGCTGGTGTACTATCACTATTAAAAAAATTCTGTTCAGCAATAAATAGTTTGTCTATAATTTTAGTCTTATCAATTGAACTAGTTAAACTGTTATTTTGATTGATATAGATATGATTATAACAATTGCATTGTTTGATACATTGTATCAATATATCCTGCAAAGATTTTATCTTTTTACCATTAAAATCAATCTGATTATAAGTATAATTTTCTAGTGTACTTAAACCATCAATTGCTTCTAAATCTATTTGCTCTATAGGTTGTTCAAAAGCTTGTGTATAAATGTTAGGTGTTACATATCCAACCCATTCAACAGAATTAGAATCAACATTTTTAAGAGTTAATTTAGTGCCCTGTGCAGTTGATGAATAAATATCAAATAGATAAGAAGATGATAAAATAGAACACGTTGAATTGCTTAGTTTTAAAGGCTCGTATATTGTTTCACCTGCATTATAATCTACTTTAAACGGTTCACCATCTAGCACCATTTCAGTGCTGCCAGTAATACCATTATTTATATCTATATCAATTTGATAAAGTGTATTATTTATGTTTTTAAATTGTCCTGTGTAGTTCATTATACTTTACTTTTAATTTTATCATAGTTAGAAATAACCCCTTTTAAATCCTTTCCTTTGATTACAAATTCAACAGTGCTACCATTAACTGTATTATTGCCATTAATTCCACCATTGCCATTTAAAAGCCCGAATAACGTACTTTGTTGTCCACCGTTTAGAATCATTTCACCAGAATTTAAACCAGCTAAAATTTTATCACCTGAATAAGAAGAACCACCAACAATACCACCGTTTGCAAATTTTGGTAATGAAGCTAATAAACCAACAATACCTGCTACTGCTGCAATAGCTAATATTGGTCCTATAATAGGGACCGATGAAACAGATGCTGCTGCTCCTGTTCCTGCAATTGCTGTATTTGCGGCTGTTTCTGTTGTTGCTGCTGCTACTGTAGCTGCTGCACCTATACCTGCATTTACAACTTTAGTTCCTGTTACTGCTGTATCAATAATAGCTTCTGTTTTCTTTGCTATTCCTAATGCTTTAGTTACTTCTGTTATAGTCTGAATTAATTTTATAACAGACATAATAGAATCAACTGTATTAGTTAAAGCATCTCATATAGCTAAAAATTTATCCCAACCAGAAGCATCAACATTACTAATAACATCACCAACGGCTTTAAATCCTTCATATATATTTTTAGCACTGTTTGCAATATCTTTAACCCCTGAATAAATACCAGTAGATAATTCTTTCTGTAAATCTTTTACCTTCTTCTTTACTTCTAATATGTTTAATGCTTTATCTAAACTGGTTACATTTGATAATTTTTCATCTAATTGCTTAGTTAAATCATCAGTAGTTTTTAATGCTAATTCTTTTAAGGCATTTAGTTCTTCTTTTGCCTTATCCAAATTAACCCCAGCCATTTCAATATCAGTTTTACCTAGATTTTCATAAGGTGAAGTAAAATCATATTTAGATAAATCTTTTTCTTTTGGTTGTGCCTTATCTAGTTCTTTTTTCTTACCAAATAAACCTTTAATAAATTCAGTTGCTGCTACATCAATACTATCAATTTTATATGCAGTTTTAATAGTTGATTTGATTAGTGATTCTAAAGCAGTATTGTATTCTTGTTGTGTAATATAACCTAGCTTTAACTCAATATCTAAATCTTTCTTTGAATCAGTATATTCAGTTTCAACATCGTTTAATTTGTCATTCCCAGAAGTTAAAGGTTTTTGATTCTTTACGGACTGAAATAATACATTATTCTTTGCTTGTGTTGGTGTTAGTAATCCACCTAATTTTTCCTTTGAATCTTTTACTAACTTATCAAATAATTCATTGTATTCCTTAACTGATATAGTACCATTTGCTAGTTGATTATTATATTCATTTAGTTGTTGAATATGATTCTTTTCAGCTTTTTCTAATTCTGTTTCTTTTACTTTTGAACCAGTTGTATCTGTTATAACTGTTTCTTTTTTGGGTTTTCCAGATGTTTTTTCAATACTAGTTTTAATTGACAAAACCTTATTAGATGCATCATCATAAACTTTAGTTAATGCTTCTAATTCAACTTGCAAATTGTGTCTATCTTTAACTAAACCTTTATCAACCCCATTACCACCATTAATATCACTTCTTAATTGATTATTAATAACACTAATTTGATTTGTCTTTTCTGCTACTTTGTCACCAGCTTGTATTTTACTATTAATTGCATAATTCAATTCAGCAGTTTTCTCTAAAAGATTTAATCTATCTTTTATTTTGCTGTTAATATCACCCGCAATTTTTAAACCGTTTTTATCATATTCATAGTTAGTTCCTAGAATAGTATTTATTTCATTTAATGCAGTTTTCCTTTCATCTAATGATTTGGTAGTATCATAAATAACTGATTGTAATTTTTTTAAATCCTTTACAGCAGAATCATTTTGCCCTGCATTTTGTAGACCAGATTGATAATCACCTCATATAGCTTTTAACTCCTTTGTTTTTGCTGCTAAATCAGTAAAATGTTGAACTATTGCAATAATACCAGATATTATTAACATTGGTAAGAATGAAGCAAAAGCAGATTTTAAAGCTAGTCCAACTTTAGCAAAAGCAACAGTTGAAACGTTTTTAAATTTATTAGCATTGTAAGCCATTTCATCAAATGTAACACCTGACATTAAAGCCTGTTTCTTATAAAATCTAAGTGCTGTTACTTCTAATGTTTTGTAAGCATTTACAACCATTAAAAAAGCTTTACCTATAATTACAGATGAAACAACATTTACAATCCCATTACCAACAGTTTTTAAATTACCTAATATCCAACTAAATGCAGTGTTTGTTTGATCTAGTAAACCTTTGTATATACTACCAACATTTAAAGCGTCTGTAAGCTCTTTAAACTTGTTTTTAAGCCTGTTAAATGAAGTTTCAACATTATCTGTAGAAACGTTTGGCAACATCTCATTTAATGCTTTTGCAAATTTTGGCATTATATCAGCACTAAGTAGTTTGCCGGCCTTCATTATCTTATCTAACCCGGCTACAGTTGTACCGGCTGCTTTTGCCATTGCTTGCATTGCAATAGGCATTCTTTCCCCTAATTGCCCTCTAAGTTCTTCTGCTTGTATCTTACCCTTACCCATCATTTGGGTTACAGCCAGAAATACACCATTAGTTTCATCTGCACTTAATCCAAAACCTGTAGAGGCTCTAGATAATGATTCAAATATGAATTGCTGGTCTTTCATTGACATATTAGCAATAGTTGCTGCTGCCGTAAATTTGCTGAAATTACCAGTTAAATCATTTATATACAATCCATATTTTTGTGATATAGAAATTAGAAACTTTTGATTTTCTCAAAATTCTTTAGCACCCCCTGAAACGTTTTTAAGGGCTGTAGTGTATCTATTTGTTTCTCTAGCTGTAGTTATTAGATTAGATACAAATTCACCCAACCCTAAAGAGCCTACACCCATTGCAGCGACCATTGCCATCGCCTGCATCTGTATGTTTCTTAATCCAGATTTTAATTGATTTGAACCCCTGTTGAATTGTTCCGTTAAAAGGTTTATTGCAACACTGAAAGATAATTTTCCATTTGCCATTTTATACTTGTTTTTGCTTGTTGATTTTTTCTATTAATTCTACACTAGATTTAAAAATATCTGGTAATTCATCAGCCATATTTTTTAATTCAGCGTTTTCTCTTATCTGTTGTGCTTCTAATTCCCAAGGGAATAAATAATATTTTGAGGGGCTATTTATTTTTGATGAATCTATATGAGGTAGTATAGATAAATAAGTTCATAACCTGTTATTTTCCATTTGCTCTTTCACCTTGTTATTGTAAGCATTCATATATAAAGGAATATCATTTATTGACATTTCATACATTATAAAATTTGCATCTATTCCAGCGTTTACAACTAGTAATGCAATTATATCTTTAATAAATATTGTAACCTTTTCAGTAGGTTCTACTGTAGTTTTTTCTTTTACTTCTTTACTTGTAAATAATTCAATTAGCTTAATCTCTTTATTGAATTTATCTGTAATCTCTTTACTTAATTTCTTATTCTTACTTAGTTCTATAAATTCATCATAAGTAAAAGATTCTGAATTGTTTGATAATACCACACAGTACAATAATTTCATTACATCATCCGTATTTGTATAGTCAAATTCATTAAATGATTTATTGGTGAACTGTTCAAATCTGATTATACTTTTAATATTTAATTTTATATTCATCTTATCATCATTTATATATAAAAATAAAAGGTAGCAAATTAATCTACTACCTTTTACCTATTATTTATTATACTGTTGCCACCTTTATTAGTGCACCACTACCAGTTAAAGAAACTGAACAACTAGCAACATCTGTATCACCTGCCTTTAAAGACAAAGATGAAATGTGTGCTTTTCCACTGTACAAGCCTTTATCCATTGCAAAGGTTGTAGAATCGGATGTAGTGCCAATTATTACATCTATAGCAGTACCAGCCAGCATAGAAGCAAACAAAGTATCAAAATTAGAATCTAAAGCAACTCGCGTATATAAAAAATCACTCGCAATAGTTCAGGAAATTACACCCTGTAAAGAGCTTTTAAAATTACCACTCATTTTATTAGAAGTATCAATTGCATCTGCTGAAATTGATAAATCACAAGTTTTTGCAAAAGCTATAGGTGTTGCACCTACATATACTAAAAGGCTTGAACCTTTCACTAGATCAGTATTTACATTAAAATCTGCCATTTTATTTTTATTTTATTTTTATTATTATTTTACCTCAAATACAAGTATCTGAATATATTTTTTATCCTCAAAATCTTCTGTAGAATCTATCAATCTACATTCATAACCATTACCAGAAGTATTATTATGCTTACCTTCAATTGCTTCATTTATTAACTCTGCAATATTTTGCGATCTGTCGTAATTATCACTAACTGCTACTATTCATACTACACAGTGTTCACTATAAACACCAAAATTTGTATAGTCTTTACCGTATTTATCTCTATAGTAAATAATAAAATCTTCTGTAGTTCCTTCTGGTGCAATAAGTGGAAATATGTTATTATTGATTATAGATTTTAATTCTACATTTTCAATTAATAATGCTCTTATATCAGTTGTTATGCTGAATTTTGTAAATGCTTTTGTTATCATCTTAATTCCTTAATAATATTCTAGTTACTGCTCTATCAATCCCTTCATAAACCTTTGCTATTGCAGTACCTTCATTAGTTGCTATTGCATCAGTCCAGAAGTTGTTAGCAGGCATTACACCTCTATTTCTACCACTTTTAGTAGTCCTTTTTACTGTACCTCTATCAACTAAATGCGAATGCATACCCAAAGCACCAAAACCAGATAAAGCACCTAGTGAATTGCGTTTTACTTTAGTTTTAAAAGCCTTGTTTAGATTCCCAGTAGTTTTATTACCTTTTAATCTGGCTCTTAAATTAGACCTCCCAGCGTTTAAAAACACACTTAAAGCACCTTTTAAAGCAGATTTAATTGTTTTATCTTTTTCAATATTGGTTAATCCATTGATTGAATTATAAACCTTATCAAAATCTATTAAAGTTGCTTGTATTTGCATCTGATTTAATTATTTATTTTATCAACAATCAAACTTATACTGTTATCAAACTTATTGTCATCAACACTTATAATCTTATACTCACAGTCATTATAACTAACTATTAAGTCAGTGTTGATTAGTTTATTAAATCGTATTTTAAATTCAATAATTGAACTATTAAACATTTCTTTTGCATCTATTCCAGAACTATTTTTAGCTTTTACTTTAGCTGCCTTACAACTAAGTAAATCAACTTTATAAGTACTAATAGCACCAGTTGCAGATTGTGTTTTAATGATGTGTTTAAATAACAGTTTGTATTTTAGTGTTCCTGCTGGTATCATTTAAATCTAGTTTGAATAGTTTTGAAAAAAGTCTAATAAGTATCTATAATTAAAAGGTATAACTGCTGCTTTACCATTCATAGAAACAGATTCACGATTAGCAAATAAATTACCAGTCATTAACAACATAGCGTGCATTAATGGTAAGGGTAAAACCTCACCATTAACTGCAACTACATCTATTAATTTTTGATTGATATGTAATTCAACTGCTGCTTCTGCTACCTGCATTAATGAAGTGATATAATTATCATCATCAATATAATCTGCATCCAGATTTAGGTGTTTTTTAGTTTGTTCTAGTGTTAAATACATATTCTATCTATTATTTTAAAATTACCTTTTGGAAAGATTCAGTCCTACGTGGTTTAGCATCAAAATAAGCATTGATAACCAGTTTAACTTTACCATCTGCTGCTTGTGAATAAGGATCAACAGTCAAGTCAATACCACCCCACTGTGCAATAACATAATCTTCAAAACATCCAAAGATTAAACCTTTAGCGGGTACAGCAGAAGTTGATAGGGTATTATAACCATTAATATCATTACCTTCCATTAAATAACCAGCAACACCAGCAGATTTAAGGGTTGTTTTAAGTGCACCTTTTGCAGATGGTGAAGCAATAAATATTTTATTACCTCTTACATTAGCAGATTCTAAAGCCGTTTCAAGTCCTACAATTTCGGAATAGTTTACAGTTGCCAAATCAGCAACAACACCATCAAACAAGCCAGCAGGTTGTGTAGCACTTCCAGCGATTGAACCTAATACGGTTGCTTCCAATTTGTTTGCAATAGCTGTAACAATATCCTTTTTAAGCATAGCTTCTGCACTCAAAGAGTCTTGAATCAAAAATTGTTTTGATATACTGATTGTAGCAGTAATACGTTTTGGCGATAAATTAATTTCTGAGAAAGTACCAGCACCATCTGTAGCGGTTGCCGTTTCACCTGCTCACAATACATTACTACCAGAATAAGCAGGAATAGATACATTACCAGTCAATCCTGTTAGATAGGTTGCACCAGCTTGAACCATTACCAGACTAGATCTAAGCGGTTCTAAAATACCTAGTTTATCCTCTGCAACAACTTCCTGTCCAGCGGTTGCAACAGTTGCCTGAATTGCACCCCTCGTTTCCATTGGTAATACTATTTGTCCTTGTGTGTTTTGTCCAGCAAAACGAAATTCAGCCTTACCTGCTTCAATAACTTCTAATGCTCTTTCGTTTAGTTGACGGTTATTAGCTACGTCATCAATAGCTTTCAATAATGAAAATTCTTTCATAGTTTTGTTTTGTTTATTTGTTACTTTATTTAAATTCCTTGTATTATCTTCTTCAATCTTTCTAATCTCTAAATCTTTTTCAGCTAGTTCTTTAGTAATAGAATCAAATTCATTGTCTTCTGATTCATTCATTTTTCTAATTTCTTTCTCTGCACCAGATACAATTTCCTGTGCTCGTTTCTTTAGTTGGTCTTTTTCGTCCAATAGTTCTAATGTGTTCTTCATTAATTTATTTTATTTTTTAATAGTTCAAAATATCCTTTTAAGTCATCTGCTTTTAAATCTTCTATTTTTCTAAGTGCAACTGTTGTATCTGGATATGCTTCTTTATAAACTGGTGAAACATCAAATATTTCTTTAAACTTAGTGATCTTTCTTAGGTAGGTGTTATTACTCCTTTTCTCCCATACATCACTTTCAATATTAAATGCGAATGAAGATGTACTTATATCACCTCTTTTTAATCCTTCTAAAAGTTCATCACCTAAAGCGGTTGCAGGTGCTTCAAATCTATATTTTAAACCTACACTATCTACTTCTAATTTTAATGAACCTGTACCAAATTTAGAACGTGCCAAAACACCTCTATCTTCGTTGTGATTTAATAGACAAAGTATATCTGATTTTTCCAAAATACCATCTAATGCTTCTGGCTGTATCATCTCATTAAACCCACCTAAATCATTAGATTCTTTATTAAACTTTAAAGCATAACCCTCTACAGTTCTACTTTCTTCTGTAGCCCTTAATTCTCAGCTACTGTTTCTTAATTCCATCATTTTGTAATTTTGTTGTTACTACTGTTTCTTTTACTGCATTCTTTAAGGTCATTGTATTGACTTGAACAAAACTATTATCACCATTATCTAATGCAGGTAAATCTAATTCTTTACGGACTTCATTGATAGTCATTGCACCAATTAAAACCAGACTTTTAAAATACTCTGCTTGTGATGCTTTATCAACTCTTAAAAGTACAGACGTATCAAATCTTACATTAATATTGTCTTTTTCAGATGGTTTATATAATTTTCGTTCAAACTCCAATTCTATCTTTTCTAATAATGGTTGTAGTGTATCTGTTAGAAATGATAATTGAGTTGCTTCTACAGTTGAATAACTGCTTTTAGATAAGTCAAATGCTTTAACTGGTGAAACTCCAAAAAACCTACATATATCAACTACATTAAATTCCCTAGTTTCTAATAGTTGTGCATCTGATGGATTGACTGATACAGGTTGAAAATCCATATTACCACTAAGTACTGCAACACCATTAGGTGTGCCAGTAGCGGGTGAAAATGCAGTCTGTCAGGTTGATTTTATTTGTTGTGATTGTTCTTTAGTTACTGCACCTTCCACTTTTAAAACTCCTGCACAATTAGCACCACCTTTAAAAAATCCTGCTGCGTGTGCTTCTGAATCTGTAGCTAATCCCAGCGTTAATTTTGCGTGTGCCAGTGTACTTATACCAATAATACCATCATAACTAAAGTTTAGTAAATGAATCATATTAATAGGCTCTACAAGTGCTTTAAATCCTGTGATTGAATATCTAAAATTACCAGTCAAATTAGTAATATCAGAAGGCATAATTGTAACTAAATCCGCTGGTATAAAATGTAAGGCGGTTGCATTACCTTGTTTATCTCTTTCTATAAAAGCATATCCATTACCTTTTAAAATAACACTAGTAATCAGTGTTTTCATAAAAGTAAACCTACTCATATTTTTATTAGGTTCTTTATTTAATAACCTATATGAAGGATGTACATTAAATTTTGATTTATAACCATTTGAATCTATTAAATATGGTTCAAATGGTAACTGTGCAACTGAATCTGTAATCACATCTACACACCTATAAACAGTAGATAATAGCATTGCCTTACTGGTAGTATATCCACCCTGTGCATTATACATAAGTGATTCACAGAATCCGCTTCTTTGCTCTACTATTGTTTTATCTTTTTTAAATCAGCTCATTTTTATATTGTATATATTTCGTTTGTATATCTTGGAACCTCTAAAAAACAGCCTAAAGATTGTATCATAGAAATTACACCATCAATTTTATTTTTATCTGCTTGTTTTACTGGCTTAACATTGTTGTTGTGGTCTGATTTTAAGACTACATTTTTAAAGCAGAATCTGTTGATCTCATTATTATCAATTACTGCTTTACCAGATAATATTAGCCGTTCCATTTCTTTTGTTGGTTTATTGAAATTAGCCAGACTTTGACTGTATTCTAATAGTGGTAAACCTTTTTCAGTTGCATCTATAGCCCACTGTGTAGAATTATATTTATCATAACCTACACACTTTATATTAACTATTTCTGAATACTTCATTAAATCATTAGTTATATAATCGTAATCGGTTACGTTACCAGCAGTTACAGTTAATAAACCTCTATTTCTTCATAACTTATATTGTTCTTTACCTGCCTTTTCATTAAGTGCAGATTCTGGTAAGTAGTAATGAGTTTTAAAGTAGTATCTTCCATCCTTGATAACTAAATATGCAACTGCTGTTAAATCTGAAACAACTCCCAAATCAACCCCTACAAAACAATCTAAGCCTTTAAAATCAGATAGATTTACATCCTTACTGCATTTTAATATATATGTGTCTGGTAGTCATACATTCTCTGAATCACACCAAAGATTTAATGTTTTAGTTTTGACTCCTACTTCCTCTGATGGGTTGTTCTTTGCCTGCTGTACCTGTTCTTTTATATACTTAGATGTAACTGTAACATCCAGATTAGGATTACATTTAATTCAGTTTTTTTCATCTGCTCAATTGTCTTTAATATCTAGGGAAAAAATAGCAATAAACATAGAATCATCAACCTTTAAATCATTTAATACTTCTATTGCTACAGTTCTTAATTGATAACAGGGTAAGGATTTATTAAAGCCAGCAGTAGTTATAGTACACAAATGCGGATTTTCACGCATTCCCATACTAGATTTTATTACATCTCTAACTTTGCTATTTGGTGCAGCGTGGTATTCATCTAATAAACCAAATGAAGCATTAAAGCCATCTAGTTTAGAATCATCTGCTGCTAATACTTTTAGTTTGCTATTTGTAGGATTGAATTTTATATCTGCTCTATACGAGGTTAAATATTTTGCTTTAGGATCTAAACCCCTTACAAAATTAGAACACATATCAAACGCTATTTTAGCCTGTTCTTTACTGTTTGCAGCCAGTAGTACTTCTGCACCATCCTCACCATCTGCAATTAGATAGTATAAACATAATGCTGCTGCTAGTGCCGTTTTCCCTTGTTTTCTGGATACTTCTATGTAAGAACTGGAATATCTACGAGTTTTAGATTCTTTCCAGTAGAACCCTATTATATTAGCAATAATAAATTGTTGTCAAGGTTCAAGTATAAAGGACTTATTAGAGTGTTTGCCAGTGAAGTGTTTTAAGCTACCAATAAACTCAATTGCTCTATCTACCCTGTTTTCTGTAAAATTTAAATCATCTCTCAATAAATCGGATTTAAACCGCTTACAAGCTAATTGAATATTTAAACCAGTTACAATAGAACCATTTAAAACATCTTCTACATACTGATAATAAGATTTCATTTTTACCTTGTTTCCTTCCCAGCATTTATAAATTTAGTAAATGGTGAATCATCCTCATCTTTTTCTTTTTGTGGCAGTTTAGTTCTAGCTTTTGCAGTTAGTCCAAATTCCAGCATAACTTTCATTGCTTGTGTTTGTGCATCTTTTGCAATTTTTACTAAAGGGTGAATAGTTACATTACCACTGCTACTTAAAAAAGTTGAACCTTCATTTTCTAGTTGCTTAGATGCTTTAATAAACATTGAATAGTTCCTGGCTAACATAGTTAATGCAGCACTATCTACACTCTCTAATATGCATCTGTTTTCTAAATCAGATAGTACATCTTTCATATAAGCAATTGCATCAACTTCTATATCTTTTGGTATTATATATTTCATACTCTTATTTTAATTATTTACCGTTCCAAAAACACAAACTCCAAAATTGTAATACAAAAATTAATTACCAAAGCATATAAATACAATTCAAGGTTATATTAATTTGTTATAATTTAGTCATAAGTGGATTAAAAAAACTATACCAAAAAGTATATAAGTTTGGTAGTGTGGATTTTAAATCGTATATTGTGATAGTTTATAATTAAAACATAATACACAATATGAAAAGAAACGCTAAACCAAACACCATAATATTTAGGCTGGATGATGATAATTATTTAAACCTAGAAATACTGCAAAAAGCAACCAATATTGATAAATCAAAAATTATCAGAATGATATTAAAGGACTGATTTAATACTAATGAAGAACAAATAAATAAATACTATGAAGAAACAAAAACAAACTAAAGAAACCTTATTGCAGTACATATATGATTATGGATTTAATAATACCTGTAAGGATTGAGATATTACAGAAGAACAATTAAATAAAGTGCTTTATCCTGTAAATGATTCAAACCCTAGAATAAAAAATATTAACACTAATTCAGTCATTATTAAAGCAGAGGTAGTAAATATCATTACCAAGAATTACAGCAGGATGTGGACTAAATATGTAAAGAATATTGATAACCTTTCAATGGGTCAAACAACAGAGGACATATTCCACAATACACTTTTAAAGGTGATGGAAGAACTTTCTGAAATAAATGAAAAGGAAGTACTGGAGTACATTAACTACAAGTTTAAGATGGTACATTTCCAGACCAAACAAAATCAAAAAGAATTATACAAATATCAAACATATATAGAAGATGCCAACATTGAATTATGCTAAAAAATACAGGGTTGCAGATAACCACAAGAAAGAAAGAAGCGAGGTTTATAATACTACAACCTGAAAGAAATTAAGGCTCGCTAAACTGTTAGAAAATCCATTATGTGAAATATGCATTAAAAAAAATATTGTAAATCCTGCAATAGATGTACATCACATTGATTCATTTATGAATTATACAGGATTAAAACGTATTGAAAAGGCATTTACTTATGATAATCTACAATGTGTTTGTAAAGAATGCCATCAAAATATTCATAATAAAATAACCGAACTAATGATTAAAACCAGTTGAGAAAAATTGCAATCATTGAACACTAAAAAAGAATAGGTGTATAGTTATAAAGTAAGAGTTTAAACGCACTCTTATTTTTTTTTACAACAATTTGCGACAAAAAACCCGAAATTATACATAAGAGAAAAGAAAATGTCGCAACATTACAAAGCATTAAAATAGAACAATATGAAGATAAAAACAATAATAAACGGAATTGGATACAGATATTTATCTGAAATTCCAGAATTTAAAAATGGATTACCACACGGTATATTAAATAAAAAATCTACTGATGTTGGTGGTACTTTTGCAGCTTTAAAATGCAATTGAAATTATATTATAATTTGTCCTTTTGTAGATTTAGTAGATAGTATTGCAGATGATAAAAACTCACCAAATAAGGTGTTTGGAATTTATTCAGGTGTTAAAGAATCAGATTTTATAGACTACATTAATTCAAATAGAATTTATAAAATATCAGTTACTTATGATTCGTTTCCAAAACTCATTAAATGACTGGATAAATTAAACCTTACAGAAACATTTAAGATACTTGTAGATGAGTATCATTTATTACTTGAAGATTTAGGTTTTAGAGAAATAGCAATAATTGAACTGATAAACCAATTAAAGAACTTCAATCACTACACATTTTTAAGTGCTACACCAATAGAGGAAACATTTCTACCAGATATATTAAATGAATTACCATACACTGAAATAAATTGAGGTGTTGAAACAAAATTAATTCCTACCAGAATAAGAACAAACAACACTACTAAAGCTGCTGTAAATCTTATTAATGAATTTATTTCTGATAAACTATATTTAAAGAATGAAGATTATATTAAGGTAGAACAACTTTACATATTTTGTAATTCTGTTATTACAATTTCCCAGATAATACAAACTTGTGAACTTACAAATGATGATGCAAAAGTTGTTTGTAGAGATTCAATAAGAAATTCACAAAATTTGAAAGATATTGAAATATCAAAAATTAGTTCACCAAATAAACCTATTAATTTCTTTACTAAAAAAGGCTTTCAAGGTTGTAATCTATTTACAAATAATGGTCTGGTAGTTGTTATTTCAGATTCAAGTAAAAAACAAACTGCAATTGATATTCAAACTACACTTTATCAAATAAATGGTAGATTAAGATGTAATTCTGAATATGACAATGTATTTAAAAATAGATTATGGCATATCTATTCAACTGGATTTGTAACCCAGACAGAAGAAGAATTTAATGCAGAAATAACTACCACAATAACAGATTCAAAAAACATTATTTCAATCTATAATAAACTTACACCAGAAGAACAGGAAACTTTAAGAAAAAGAGATGTAAGCGATTTGTTTTGTTTATTCAATGGTGAATCATTTGAATACAGCCATTTTAAAGAACAGTACACCAGATTTAATTATAACCTAACACAATCTGTATATAAAAACGGTTTAAGTCTTAGACAAGCTTATAATAAGGCTGGATTAGTTGCTACTGATATTAATATGTATGGTAAATTTGATGAAATTATAATTAAAAAAATAGTTACAGTTTCATTTAGAGATTTATTAGAACAATATATCCAGCATAGATTAGAAAACAATAACCATTTACTTATTGAAAGATTCAATTTAGAATATCCACTATTTAAAGATGCATTTGATTTGATAGGGCAAAGCGGAATAAATACCTGTGGTTTTGTTGAATCAAAAATTATAGATGCTGTAAAATTAAAAAAATCAATAAATACTGTTTATAGAGAATTTTTAAATATAGTTGGTCTAAACAAATTTATTAGTTATACAGAAGCAAAAGATATACTAAAAACCATTTACGATAAATTAGAAATTAAAGGACTACCAACAGCATCACTACTTAAAGATTCTAATATTTTTACCGTGATAGAATCTAAACCCAGAATAAACGGTAAATCAGTACGAGGTATCACAATCATTTAATAACAACAAACTAACAAATAAAATTATGAAAAAATTAATTATCCTTTTCGCTTGAAATTTTATAATCTATAAAACAAACAGGCAAATCAAAAGAGCAAACAAACAGATTAAAAGAGCAAACAAACAGATTAAAAAATCTTCAATTATTCTTGTCAATCAAACAATTAAATAAAATGAGATCAAATAGAGAAACAATAAGTTTAAGTTGAGTAAAAGAGATACTGGCATTAAACGGACTAACAGCAACAGACACACCAGACCAATATGCTAAACACGATTTAAATGTTAGTAATAATGGTATTATTGAAGTTAAAGAAAGATGATTAGATAAATCAAAGTTTACAAAATACAGTGAGGAAGGATTTATATTAGAAGATATTAAATATAAATATCTATTAGGAAAGAAAAGTTTGTACTGTAATCTGTTTGATTTTACTGATATAAAAATTGCCTTATTTTGAGATATAAACCAACTGCATAATATTAATATTGTAGATATGAACTGTAAAGCAACCACATCATTTAGTAATAATAATTATGTATCTAAACCGATTCATTTAGTTAACATTAACCAGTGCTCAAACATATTTATCTATAAGGATAACGAATGAACCCAGACAGATACAAAAACAGTATTTAGTAAGATAAAAAGCTAATTAAAGCACTTCCAAAACAAAGCTACCTAGATTGTTTCTAAGTAGCTTTATTTGTTTAATTTTAATTATATAATTAGATACAGTTATTTTTTAGATTCAACTTCTCTAACTATTTGTAGTAATGAAAAAATATCATCACTAATCATTTTGTTTGCTGAATTAATTTTAGTCATCAATTCAGTTTTTCTTATTTGTGGTGAATTACGTCTATTTACTTCTTCATATTTTGCGGCTATACGTTCGCCCTGCTCAGACGTAGTTTGATTTAATTTTTCAATATCTGATATAGTTAAATAATTAGGTTGAAATTCATTATTCAAATCTAAAACCTTTTTTGATAATAACCTTGCATTTCTTCTATATGCGTAGCCATTGCAGTTAATACTTTCTTCTAATAATTCGGTTTGTAAGTTTCCAATTTCTAATAATATTTTTTTTTCTTCTTCTTCCATAATATTAGTTTTAAATGATTTATGCTACAAATGTACAAATAATTATTAAAAAATACTATTATATACATTTCAACACCCTTTTACCCATCAAGGTAAGCAACCTTTACCACTTCCAACACATTCATACCATTTAGGTATTATAATCCTGTAGTGAGCCTTATATGATGTGTGATGATGTGTTAGTGGTTGTAGTAGTAAGGTGGGATAAAACCAATTAATTAAACCGTTTGATAAATAATTTATTGGATAAGTTGAGATGATAAGTAGGGTAACAATCCAGCTTTATCTATCTAGGATTATAAGGACTACAACAGATAAAATTATATTGTAAAGGGTTTAATCTAAGTAGAAGATAATAGGTTGTTTAAGAGGTGGTTATAAGGCATAATAGGGGTAGGGGGTTAAATTTGTGGATATGAGGGGGTTATACCTCACCCCTCCCTCCCTTCCACAATCAGAATTTTTTGAGAATTTCAAAACTTCCAATTCATTAATATTCAGTATCTTTGCATCCTAAATTATTCTATTCTTTATTAAGTGGGGTTATTTTATAAAGTTTTTTGAATATAAGTTGCCAAATCCACCGTTAATTATTTCTATATGACAAATCAACTGGCAAAATATATTTTGATGAATGCTTTTTAAAAAAATCAGATAGTGTTATTTCTTCTAAATCAGTAGTTTTGATTGTTAGATTGGTGTTTAATTCAAAAGTATCTGGAAGGACTGCAAAGATAGGGCTGTTACCAGTTTTTTTTATAGCTACTATACTTTCTATGCCAGAAGTATAAATAACCCTGTAAAAGCCCTGCATAGTGGTTACAGGTAGGTAATTTATTTCTTTAATATACTTCCTGAAAATTATAGCACGTTCTTTAATATCTAAGTTATCAAAGTTCTCATCTTTTGAAACATCTATAATGTTCTTAATGTTGTTTTTCATACTAATTACCTGCTTAGATTTTTTAGAAATTAATTTATTAATATCTGTTACATCTGTTTCAAGTGATATAATGCGTTCTTGTATTTTAGATAGTAATGATTTTACTGTTGTGTTTAAATACTTTTCTTGTTGTTGCTCAATTTCAATATTTAATAATTTAATTTGTCTGCTATGAACTTCTATCTGGTGGTTTATACCCTCGTATTGTGTAGTTAGATCTAAAATCTTATCGTCAAATTTACCTTTAACCTGTACAAAGTCAATATTTTTAAGTAATGAAAATATTATTTCGTTTGTAAGATCAAATCTTATTGAATCTATATACTCACAACAGTTAGGCATATATTTAGGCTTAACATCTGAACACCTAAAAACAAATACACCATCACCTTTGGACTTTACCATCATAGCCCGACCACATCTACACTTAATAATCCCCCTTAAAGGGTTAAACATTGTTGTACCTGTAGAACCAAAATTGTGATTCTCTTTTATTTTTAATTGTACTTCATTCCAGATTTGAGGTTCAATAATAGCTTCTATATTGGCTACTAGTTTATTTCTTAGTCTAACCCCCTTATATATTTCATTACTGTATAATTTACTTAGATTTTGTTTGGTAAATATTACATCCGTATTGTGTCTAATTCCTGTATTGTGCAGATAATGCATTACAAATGCAACGCTGTTACCTTCCATAACTAAATTAAATATTTTCTGTACTATTAAACTTTCTTTTTCATCAACTTGTAATAAATATTTTGGGTGTGTTCCAGAAGGATTAGTTATTTTTTTAAATCCGTATGGTGTTCTACCATCAACAACAGCATAAGGATTAGAATTAAATAATACAGTTTTACCTTCCACATTCCTTCTTTTAATTGCTAATCTTTCCTGTGCTGCACCATAAGCCCCAACAGATAACATTACAACTTCCATTATGTCTAATGAACCTGCATAAATTTTAGAGGGATTATCTAAGAATAATAATTTTAGTCCTTTTACTATAATAGTATTTACAGCATTAAGAGTATCTAAAATGTCTTCCTTTCTGCTTAGTCTGGATAATTCAGAAATAACTACTATATCTGCATTCTCTAAGTTTATTTCATTTAAACGCTTAAATCCAGCACGTTCAAAGGTTGCACCAGATACACCAAAATCAACTATTTCTTCTACCAGTTCGTAATTATTAGATGAACAATATTCATTAATCTTTACTGATTGTCTTTTAATGTCCTGATTAGTAGTAGATACTCTAATATATGCTATTGCTTTCATACTGTGTTTGTTTAAATGTTTCTGCAAAGATACATTAGTGGGGTGGATTTGGCAACTTATATTCAAAAAATGCAATGCTCCAGCTTATCAGAATCACAACAATGACAGGAAGTGCATCGAACCACTTAAATTCACGCATTTTTAAATGTCCATACCATGCTAAAGTCATGAATATATTGGAAATGACCAACATCCCGATTGTAAGAAAAATTCTCATAATGAATTAATAATACTGATTTTAATAAACTTTGCAATTACCTGAACTGTTGTCAGAGTTACAAAATTACTTCAAAGCGTTCAATATTTCGTGTTTTGATAAATAAAATTGTTTTTTTGATTCTTATGTTTGCAATTAACTTTCTTGTATGATGCTTTTTAGCTTTTTCAGTTGAAGTTATCTGTCAAAATTTTCATTTTTTTTTCAAAAGCTATTTGCCATTTATTAAAATCGCATTATCTTTGCACCTCAATTGCGAAAAGAAGAAAGGCAAAACGATGCCTGATTTTTATAGATTGCGAAAATAGCTCAGTTGGTAGAGCACGACCTTGCCAAGGTCGGGGTCGCGGGTCCGAGTCCCGTTTTTCGCTCAATGAATTTACTGCGAAACATCGTGTTTCGCTTTTTTTCTCTAATGAATGTCTGTCTTTGTAAAAGGTCAGATACTGATTGCCCAAATGGTGGAATTGGTAGACACGCTAGTTTCAGGGACTAGTGGCCGTAAGGTTGTGGGGGTTCGAGTCCCCCTTTGGGTACAGATGATTTTTTTAAATTATCAAGTAATACCTGGTAATTCAGTACATGCGCAGATGGTGGAATTGGTAGACACGCTACTTTGAGGGGGTAGTGCCGGTTACGGTATGTGAGTTCGAGTCTCATTCTGCGTACTTATTTTGATTAATATCCTCATTTTATATATTCTACAGAGGTGAATAGCACTTATGTATCTGTTTAATTAAGAAATGTTTCTTAACTGAAAGATAGGAAAATATTTATAATACCATGACTTTGTTCCTGTAAAGGAAAACAAAGTCATGGTATTTTTTTTATGATTCATTGTCAGAATACTGCTTTAATTGCTTATCTGTTTAAAGCAAATAGTTTTAATTTATTTAATTTTATGACTACTAAAATCAATACGTATATCTTAATTATCAATTTCTTACCTCCAAACCCCCAAATGGGGGCTTAAGAGTGGAACTAAGAAGGTCATATGTATAAAATAAATTCTGATACTCTGTCTTAACATCCCTTCCCGATAGCTATCGGGATCGGGGGCTCGGGGGTCAGAAATAAAGAATACTTTTTTAACTTTGTCTAAAGCAGATAAGCAATCTGCTTTATTTACGGTGTGCTATACTACCTGCTTATAGGAGACCTATCCTGTTCCTAAAATCAAGCTTCTCCCTGATTAGCTCATTTAGCCTGCTGACTATCGGTTTCCTCTCACAAGTTGAGTTCCTTTTTCTGTACAGCTAATACGATTATTGGGCAATCTATTCACCCATTTTCTCATATCGATTTTGGGTGTCTATTTTAAATACTGCTTCTTTCAACTTATTTGTGGCAATTATTTAAGAAGTTAAGAATACCATTTGCCTAACTATCTACCTTCTTTGCATTTTAAGAGGAAAAAGATACTTGTTTATTTCAACCTTTTTTGAATGACTAACATCATATTTCCACAGGTTATGTCTTATCCGGTAAAGGGTCCTTTAAAATTTATTCTTCATTTTATACATTTGTTTTACACCTCTCCATCATCTATTCGTCATCTCTTTTACCTGTTGCCACATTTGAGCCGTATCAAAGGCGTATATAGCCCAACTCTATAATGATATGGGTTATGTACGCCTTTGATACGGCTCAAATATGGTATTGATGTACGATTTAGTAAAAGAGATGACGAATAGATGATGGAGAGGTGATGGAAAAATCAGAATTGGTTTTTTGTGCCACATACCGCGTTCCATGTCTTGTGTTTCGTGTGTCGAACTGCAAATGACTGTTAACTTGAATTTAATTTTAGTTGACAGTCTTTCGTGTTTATAAACGAAAACGGTTTAAAGGAATTTAAATGTTTCAATACGTATTCTCATTTTTAGTTCTGTTATGTAATTTTTATCAGAAATTAAATGACCGGCAAATGCCTTCGTTGTAATCTATCTCCACTTAGAATATTTAAAATACTACCATTAAATGGTGCAAATAAATTGTTTGTTCTTTAAAATAATTCAAGTCAGTAAATATCATCGGATCTTTAATGACTAGTATTAAAAAAAGATGAAGACAATGTAAATATCAGTATATCAGTTTCAATAAAGTTTTATGTTTTGTTCCATTTTAATTAATGGAATCATACTAGGTTTAAAGAGTTACTCCCAAAAAATTAGAGAGTAATCCTTTGGTACATTCTAAATGTTTGGACTAATTTACCACACACTGTACGTAAATATTACTACATTATAACTATTATAAATGGAATAACTACTACTTTAAAACATTTTAACTGCTACTTGCATTCAATTAAAATTACTACTTTTAAACATAAAATTTACTTATTAAAGACCATTCGAGTTATAGTTATTAAAAATAATTTTACAGCATTATAATTTGTTATGAAAAAGTGTGATAAAACAGAAACAATATTTATATTAAAATATCTATAATCAGATATTTAAACTAGTATAAAATAATACACGATAATGAAAAATAATTTTTATACGGGTTTTCTGATGATCCTATTCAGTTTATACTCAATAACAGACATTCTGGCAACCGAAAGACAGAATAATACCAAAGCAGCCAGGAATAAAACAGCAGAAAGATTTCCGGCATCAGCATCCCCGGTAGATACGACACAATACTCAATTCAGATGGAAGGTCAGTCAAATAGTATAAAAATAAATGGTAAAAAAATGGTATCAACCTGTGATACAACTGAAAAACAAAATAACATTCGAGTTCGTGGAGAAGGGAATACCATTATTATTAACCAGACCGATCGGCAATCAGAAGTGAGTGTTACCCAAAAAGGGAAAAACAATCAGGTAAAAATCTCTCAAAAATAATCACAATCGTTTTAAACAAAAATCATTCAACAATTAAAAAAATCAAAATTATGAAAAAGCTAAGTTTAATTTTAGTCGCATTGCTTTCTTTAGGTTTTGTAATGGCCCAGAACAAGGCTACAGTAAAAGAAACAGGTGATAACAATACCGGTTATGTTAGTCAGACAGGAAGTAATAATACCGCAGGTATTACTCAAGAAGGAGATAAATCTCTTGCAGATGTAAGTGATCAAAGTGTTAGTTCACTCATTGGTTCTCTTTTAACAGATACGAAGGGTGTCACTCAGGTTGGAAATAACAATACAGGGACAATTAGTCAAATTAACACAGTGAGACCTGATGCTGCAGGACCATCTGCCGGTATTGGACAATTTGGTAATAAAAATACTGCTACTATTGATCAGGATGGAGCAAGTGCATGGATGCAGGAATATGCATGGGTAAAACAAATGGGAGATGGTAATACCAGTATGCAAATTCAGAATAAGGCTTTTGCTCATAATAGCCATATTTATCAACAAGGAATAGTTCAAGACCAATCCCAAGTATCGGTAGGAAATAATGCTACAACTGAGCAAATAAGTGGTTACCAACTTGATGCCAACATTTGGCAAATTGGTGCAAGAAACGATGCCAAAATAACCCAGGGAGGAACTGTTTATGCAAATGATTTGGAAGCACAAATTAAGCAAACCGGAAATGATAATGTTGCAACCCAAAAGCAATTTGCAGATAATAATACTTCAATAACCTTCCAAAAAGGAAATTTTAATACTTCAAATACGATCCAGAACGGAAATGGAGCATCTAAAGCTACTCCCGATATGATCAATGTATTACAGGAAGGTGATCATAACATAGTTAATCTTACCCAGGGTGGAGTTGGAGCTGATGCTGATATTGATCAGATTGGAAATTATAATACCTTAAAAGGTATTGGAGTTGACATGGCAACATCGTTGGGAGGAAGTAAGATAGACCTTGATCAAAATGGTAGTTATAATACACTTGGTTTACAACAAACAAACGGAGCTCAGGCAACTGTATCTCAAACCGGTTCGTTTAATAGTTCTGTTGTAATTCAAAATTAGTATTGAGATATTAAGTTTGATGTTCGAAAACAATTAATTTCTAATAGAAATTTGATAAATTGTTTTAAGTTAACTGCTTGATATTAAGTTTATTTATAAACCCCAACCTTTAAAGGTTGGGGTAATTTCAAAAACTAATAATTAACTTCAAGAAAACAAATATGAAAAAGTTAAGTTTTATTTTAATAGCATTTTTAGCCGGTGGTTTTGTAATGGCCCAAAACATTTCAGACACAAAACAAACAGGAAACAGTAATGAACTCTCGGTTGCTCAAACGGGAACAAATAATTTAGTCGGTCGTATTGCTACCGAGTCTTCACCGGTAACTTATAGTTCGCAAACCGGAGATGATAATGAGGCGGCTGTAACACAGGATGGTACAGGAAACAAAGCCTTTTTTGAACAAGGTACTACTTTACGATATCCGGGAACATTACCTGCAAAAGGGGACAAAAATGAAATTACAATCGACCAGGATGGGTTAAGTAATATTGCCTGGGGTTATTCAATCGGTAATGAGAATATTGTTAATGTAACACAAAAAGCAGTAGGTAACACTGCCACGGAATCTAACCAATCCGGTCATTGGTTGTGGGGTAATGGCAATAAAGCCACAATGAGCCAAACAGGTGGTAAATTGAATTATGCCTATGTAGCAGCTAATTCCTCAGGTAACTCCTCGACAATCAACCAAATTGGAACCAATAATAATGGTACAACTTCTCAAGGTTGGATAGGTTACTCAAATATGGATGGAAATACTGCAACAATAAATCAAACCGGAAAAGATAACATGGTTTCTTTACCAGGTACATTTGTCCTGGCAGGTTATACGTCTGACTTATATGGATTTGGTATTCAACAGTATGGTACAGCAAATGAAGGTACGGTAGAACAATTTGCCGATGCAAATAACGCTGCAATATGGCAATTTGGGAATAATAATGAAGGAACAATCACTCAACGATCAAATTTGAATACTGCTTATTTAATACAATTAGGAGTTGATAATCATGCTTCAATTGAACAAAAAACCGGTACAATGAATAAAGTTACTTTAAAACAGACTGATGGTGTATTGGAAGGTGGCGAAGCTAATATAGTTCAGGATGGTTTTGGTAATGTAATAAAAGGACTTGGATTTGATGAAATGGCAACTTCATTCGATGGAAGTTATTTAAAAGTTGATCAAATCGGAAGTTCCAATATCCTTAATCTTCAACAAACAAATGGTGCATCTGCAATTGTATACCAAAATGGTAGTGCAAATACTTCAACTGTGATACAAAACTAGAATTGAGTATAATACTTAGCCATTTACAAAATTAGTTGTTTTTAGGCTTAGTGAACTCAATGTATATTTAAATCCCCGGCCCGTTAAAGGGTCGGGGTAATACAAAGTCAAATCATTACTTATATACAAACGACTAAAAATACCTTTATTATGAAAAAACTCACTTTTGTTTTAGTTCTTGCATGTATGGCATGCATGGTATTTTCACAGAATACAACCGTTGTAACTCAAAAAGGAGATAATGACGAAGCAACTGTGACACAAACAGGCAATGATCATCAAGCACAGGTTGCACAAACCGGTGATAAGAATGTTGCAACGATTGACCAATTTGGAGGTGATCGCAATTATATTGATGTTGTATCCAAAGGAAACAAAAATAATGTAGATGTGGATCAGAATGGGACTAAACTCAACGGTGCAAATGCAGGGATTTATGGCTATATTCATCAAACCGGAGATGAAAATGATGCAACATTACTACAAGTTGGTAGTATCGTTGATGCTCAAATTGATGCTAAAATTGATCAAAAAAATGGTAAAAATACGGCTGTCTTTACTCAGAAAGGTTCCTGGCTACAACTTGCTAATGATGGTCTTGTGCAAATAAGAACATTTGGAGATGAAGGTAATAAAGCAGCTTTGAACCAATCAAATACTTTTCAAAGTTTAAATATCATTCAGACAGGTTCAGGCAATGAAATAACTTCTGATCAAAGTGGCTATACAAATCAATTTTCGGCATTTCAAACCGGTATTAAAAATACTGCTCAAATAACTCAGAGTGGTAATTATAATTGGGATGGTTGGGGTAGCATTTCAAATAATGTGCTCAATCAGTCCGGAACTTTAAACGATGCCAATATAACTCAACATGGAAATAGTAAATTCCTTGTGAATCAATTTGGTGCAGTAAATAAAACCGGATTGGATTTAACTGGCAGTTGGGCAAATGTTATGCAAATCGGTAATTATAATAAGGTTGGAGGTTTGTTGAACAATATTCCAACCGATGTTGCTGTATTCCTTCCTGGTTCATCTTTGGATGCCACTCAATTTGGTGATAATAATGAATTGTATGTAAATACAGCAGGAAATTTGGTAACCAATCAAAATAATTTGTTAACACATATGGTTGGAAATACCATTAAATATACTCAAACGAATGTAGGTGATGTTGTTTTGACTCAACTTGGCGACAAAAACCTGATATGGTTAAAAAACACAAGCTCCTCTGTTCCAATGGATGTTGATGTAGATCAAATTGGAAACGGAAATACCGTTGCTTCCTATGCAAATGGGGTAGCAAGTTCCTGGGGAATGTTTAACGGTAATCATTTGGATATTGACCAGTTAGGGAATGGCAATTCTTTAAATTTAAATTCAAATTCAGTAGGTGCTGTTGTTGATGTAAATCAAAAGGGAAATAACAATTTTGCTTCCGTTATTCAGAATTAGAAATATATTATTTGGCAACAATCCATAGATGAATAGAATGGTTGTCAATTTTCAAAGTATTTGTTATAAATATCAAACCTGTTAATGAAATGATGAAAGGTAAAATTAATAATTTATTTATTAAACTAAAAAAACGTAAATAATGGAAAAGATACCTTTTGCACTAGTAGGTTTGATATTTATGGCAAATATTATTTTCAAACTAAATAATAGTATTATAAATTAAACTGAAAATGATCACAAGAGATAAATAACACAAGCATATAATCCGATTGATAATGCTGATGGCCAATCAGACAGTAAGTTGAGTTGTGTGTATGTTATTTCAACAAATAATGGCAAAGAAGATAATGTTGTTCATTTAAGTTTAATCCATTGCAGTCTGCATTTGTCTTTATGGGCCTATATATCGAACAGTTGACCTCTAAAATTATACGACAATTTATTTTCCATTATTTCTATGATTTCAATTTAAGTAAATGAAATATAAAAAAAATGGTTTTGATTTCCATACTATGAATTGATTGTTAAAATAAAGGATTATGAAGAAAAATATAAAAATCATCTCAATACTCTTTATCTTTTCAATAATATTTATTGAGCTTAGCAATGTAGTTATTGTGATCAAATTCGGACATGGACATGAAATAACAATAGGGAAAAGTAGAGTTACTCATCTTTTTCAAAATAATTCAATAAAAAAAATGAACCAGGCATCAGTTGTAAAAGGTAAATTTTATACTTTATTTAATACTGAACCTTCTCGTAAGCACATGGATGTAAACTATATTTCATCCATTAAACAACTCCCCGGGAATAAATATTTAACTCCATTTTTGTACGGACAATTATTTACGACTGCATTGCCAAAGACGATTTTGACGAATCGGCCCGGAACCGACGATTCTAATGACCATCAAATAAATCCAATAATTAGCTTTAATCAGGATTATGAATCCAGTTATGCATTTCAACAACAATTAAAGTATGATATTCAGCTAATAATTGATCAATCCGGCAGAAAAAAATCGGAGATGATAGAAGGGAATACAGATTTATTACAATCAGATCAAACAGAATTTAATACTGCTGAGATTCAACAATCCGGGAATAGCAACCTGGCCTATCAACAACAACATGGGATGATGAATGTTGCATTGATTCAACAAGTTGGTACAACTAATATCGCTATACAAACGCAAAATGGGGCATTAAATATAGCCAAAGCCTTTCAGGTCGGATCAATCAATGTTTGTGTACAAATTCAGAGATCTCTGATAAATAATGCAGAAGTAATCCAATCAGGCATTTTAAATAATACAATTCAAACTCAAAATGTTGAATTGCAGGGAGGATCTAATAATGCTTCAACAAATCAGGAAGGTATATTTAATAGTTCAAGACAGAACCAAAACGGAACTTTAAATAAAGCTAATTCAATTCAATCAGGTATAGGAAACGTATCAGAACAACATCAGTACGGAAATTTGAATGATGCACTAATAGCACAAACCTCTTTTGGTTGTGTTGCAATTCAAAGCCAAAATTCAGGATTATCAGGGAGTAATACACTCAATAAAGCTGAAATTTATCAAAGTGATGGTTCGGGAAATTATACGGAACAGATTCAGACAAACACAGGAGGAGATGTATTTCTAAATAATGCAATTACTCGTCAGAAAGGGTATTCGAATAGTGCCAACCAAACCCAGACAGGTGGAAACAATTTTTGTTCGATTTCACAGACCGGTAACAACAATAATTCTAACGTGTATCAGCTAAAATTATAAATTATTGATGTTTTTATCAGATCAAAGAACTTTAAAATAAATTCAAATGAAAAAATTAATTATTCTTTTCTTATTAGCTCTTTTAGTGAGCTGTTCGAGTGTCAGAACAAGCGTTAATCAACAGGGATTGTACCATAATACAAATACGGCGAGACGATGACGAAATAATTAATAATTAATAATTAACAATTAAGATGCTGGCTGGTTGGCTTGTGTATGATTACTTAAATAAATTATAGGTTTATCAAATGTAGTTTTAATTAAATAAAAACATGAAACGGTTCCTTCTATATTTTGTGATCCTATTGCTGAAATTCATGCCTTGTTATTCACAGGACATAATTAACAATATCGGAACGGTGTCTAATGAAGCTATTCAACAGATTAGTTTACCGGGAATTGATAATATCATGAGTTTTCAGAATTTGAATCGTGCGGTAAGCAATTATGTTTTGACCCAACAGACCGGCAACCTGAATTCGGCTACCATCAATCAAAAGAGCGATGGAAGTGCTGAAATGAGTAATCAGTCGTATACAGTTCAATCGGGTAACTCAAATGAATTAACGATTGGTCAGATAGGGAGTGGAAATCTGCTCCTTGGATTTCAGTTGGATTATATATCGAATCTGATAGACCAAAAGCAGCAGAGCCAGGTAATAGGACTCAGTAGCATTCTAACTACTATTGGGAGTTCATCTGATGGCAATGGGTATGTGGTTGAAGGAGAGCGTAACAAAATGACAATAACACAGGATGGCAATAATAATGGCGTTATGGCAGTTCAGCAAGGATCAGACAATACCATCTCGGCAGAACAAACGGGGCGGAACAATTATCTGATGGCGTTACAAAAAGGAACAAATAATTCAGTGACAGATTATAAGCAGGAAAACAAATCGGATGATATATTGTTTGACAGAATCATTCAGGTTGGGGATAACTTAACCCTGAAATCGGATGAAGTGTCAAAATCATCACTTAATGGAAATACGTTTATCCAAACAGGTACCAATTTGTCATTAGAGATCAACAGTGAGTTAATAAATACTTCCGGAGGTATTGAAATTAATCAAAAAGGCACAGATATGAAGATCAAAATAGATCAATCCTATTTTTCATTCCCACTAAAATAGTCCTGTTTTAACGATCACTACCCAGTTATAATTGACCAGGATATTTTAGAAATATAAATAACTGTCAGATAAAAATTAGTTTTATTTGACAGTTATTTATATTTCTAAGGTGCTTTAATATCTAGGCGTAATTTAAATGAAAATCGTTATTTTTAATACATTAATATGCTTTATATTAATATATTAAAGTATATCTATCATCCTTTAGGATGATAGATATACTACTTCTTTTTGCCAGTTACATTTACTACTTTTAGTTAATAATTATAGTACTTTATGCTTGTTTATGTAAATATTTTATACGTAATTTTACAACATTAATTTCAAGATTTAATATACAATTTTAAAACAAGGAGGTATTATTTTTAACATGATATGATTCACACCTAAATGAGTTGAAGCTAATTTTGTTATAGTTATTATAACAATAAAAAGTTGAACAAGACAAGATTTCATTTCGACTAATATAATTTTAAAAATAATGATCGAATATAATTAATAATTGCCAGGATGCTGAAACGTAAGCTTTTGTAGCTTAACAAATATATCATTAAATATCTGCGATTACTTATGACTCGTTAACTGATTGCGTATTTTGCTGAAAACATGAAAAAAATCATTCTATTTATATTTTTATTGTCAACTATTCTTCCCGGATATTCTCAGGAAATTAATAGTAATACTGGATCATCAACGAATGATGCTATCCAGCAAATCAAAGTATCAGGTATAGAAAATATCATGAGTTACCAGGCATCGAATCAGTCAACCAGCAATTATGTAACAATTCAACAAACCGGCAATCAAAATAGGGTAAGCATTAATCAACAACAAGGTTCAGGTCTTGACATGAGTAATCAATCTTATACGGTACAAACCGGCAACTCGAATGAACTGATTATTGGACAGATTGGAAGCGGAAATGTTATACTTGGTTTTCAATTAAATTATCTTGCATCAATGATATCAGGGAGTCAAAAGGATATTCAAGCTGGCGTTACAATCAATAATGTTCTTGCAGCTGGATCGTCGAATGTTACGAATGGATATCTGGTTGAAGGGGACCGCAACAAAATGAGTATCATGCAGAATGGAAATAATAACGGAATTATGGCAGTTCAACAAGGTTCTGATAATACAATTTCAGCAGAACAATCAGGAAATAATAACTATTTGTTTGCTTTGCAAAAAGGGTCAAATAATTTATTAACAGGATATAAACAAGAAAATGAATCTGATCAAGTATTATCTGATCGGGTTATTCAGATTGGTGATAACCTGACTCTAAAATCTGATGAAGTTTCTAAATCGTCAGTAAACGGAAATACATTTTTGCAAACCGGAACAAATTTATCCCTGGAGATAAAAAGTGATCTAATCAATTCGGCAGGAGGGATGGATGTAAAACAAACAGGCAAGGACATGAAGGTAGTCATCGATCAATCCTATTTTTCATTTCCGTTGAAGTAGCAGTGTCAGTTATATTAAAAACTATGTGTAAAGTAGTAAGTGTTGATATTAAGTAGCACTGATATAGTCGTTTACCATTGTGTTCTCACTGGTATTGTTTAAATTAATGATTCATATTAATGATAAGGTTATGAGTTTGTTTATGAGTTTATATTTAACAGCATTTTTAATGAATACTTCTGTTATACAGACCGATTCAATAAAAAAGTATCCGATAGCAGTCATAAATTATGAACAAGAACTTAAACTTGTTGCCAAAGAAGTCGGAGAAATAAAAGGAGTAAAGTTACTGTACTTTCCCAAAGCAACTAAGCAGGAAGGAGAGAAGTTTAAAGTAGATTTGGGTATTCATTTTTCACCCGGAGAATTTTTATTGAACAATGAGACAAAAGAAAACCTGATAAAGTTCTCCAATATTATGAATAAAAATCAGGAAATCGAAATTACGCTTACCGGTCATACCGACAATATAAGCACATTAGAATTAAATAAATTTTTATCGATTAATCGTGCACAGGCAGTGGCTGATTTTTTAATGGCACAAAAGGTGAATAGAGTTCAGTTTAAAGAAATTATCGGTAAAAATTATTCGGAACCTGTGGCTAATAATTCAACTGCAGCTGGTAGATTTGCCAACAGGCGTGTTGAGGTATATTTATCTGTGAAAGCAATAGAAAATAAATCTGAAGTATCTCCAAAGGTGTCCAGGGAAATCATAAAGTCAAAGCCAGTACCATTGGATTTAAAAAAAGTATTAGAGAAGGTTATAAAAAAATCAGCAAAGTCGAATGAAGTTGAAATTGAGATTGATGGATTATTGGTGGATGATACGAAAACAAAAGCTGGAAAAGATTTTTATGATTTGTTTTATAATGAATGGGAAGCTCCTGTTGACGCTAAAAATTATACCATCACCGTTTCTGAAAAGCCCTTTCGGTTAACATCAACCCTGATAGTTATTTCTATAAACGAGGATATTGTTTATCAGGCAATTCTTCAACCACGGCAAGATTTGGTAGAGGCTCAGGCAGAAGAAGGAATTGGCATAACACAAGATTATCTGGCAAATTATGAAGAGATAACAAAACAATTAAATGGGGATGATATGGCGGGAACCGGAATATATTAAAGAAGAATCTATTTTTTTTATACTGTTCAGGGATTAAAACGAAAAAGGAATTGAGAATTAGATAAAATTTTAATTAATCACTAAATCAAGACACAATGAAAATCATTTTTAAGACATTATTTATTTTGTGTTTTTTTGTAACAGGAAAAACTTTCGGACAGGATTTCGTTTATACTCCTAAAAATCCGGCTTTTGGTGGAAATCCATACAATTACAGTTGGCTATTGAGTTCAGCACAAGCACAGAATGAACTAAAAACTACCAGCGCTTCCAGTGCTTATAGTTCCTCTAGCTCAGATCCGTTAAAAAGTTTTACAGAAAGCTTGAATCAACAGATTTTAAGTCAGCTCTCACGGCAGATTGTGGCCAAACAATTTGGTGAAAATGCATTGAGTGCAGGAACTTATGTATTGGGTGATTATCAGATAGATATTACAAATCAATCAGCAGGATTAAACATAAGTATCCTGGATAATAAATCGGGTAGTTCAACCACGGTTACAGTTCCTTATTTTTAATAATCCTATTACAAAAATTAAGCATCATGTTACAGAAAAATATTCTGTTAAGGGTACTTTGCCTGTTCGTATTTTCGGTTTTGGTGGCAGGTTGTGGTACGTATATGCGCCAACCGTTGCAACCCCGAAGAGCAGTTCTTGGACAAGAGTCACCTGCTAAAAAGATACTTTTGGAACTACCAAAGCCACAGGAAAAAATTGTGACTGCAGTTTACAAGTTTCGTGACCAGACAGGACAATATAAACCATCAGATACAGGTGCTAACTGGTCGACCGCAGTCACTCAGGGAGCAACTACTATATTAATCCGTGTTTTGGAAGAATCGGGTTGGTTCATTCCGATTGAACGAGAAAATATGGCGAATTTACTGAATGAAAGAAAAATCATCCGAACAAGCCGATCACAATATGAAGGTAAAGATCAAAATAATGAATCCATGTTACCTCCACTTTTATTTGCAGGGGTTATTCTTGAAGGAGGTATAATTTCTTACGAATCAAATTTATTGACGGGAGGTGCGGGTGTGAGGTATTTTGGAGCAGATTTATCAGGTCAATACAGGGAGGATAGAATCAGTATCTACATTCGTGCGGTATCAACAGCGAATGGCAAGGTTTTAAAAACTGTTTATACCACAAAGTCTATTTTGTCACAGGAAGTTTCAGTAGGATTATTCAGGTATGTTCAACCTCAAAAGATCCTGGAAGCAGAAACAGGCTTTACTTATAATGAGCCTACAGAAATTTGTGTTACTGAAGCCATAGAAAAGGCCGTTGAAAGCCTTATTATTGAAGGAGTGAAAGATAAACTGTGGTCACTTCAGAATCCGGCAGATACCGCATCCGTGGCATTTAAAAAATACAGGGATGAGAAGCGGATTAACTATGAATCAGATAACGCATTGGGACGGCGACTGGATATGAATAATCGGGGAAGAGTAACTGTAGGCTTTAATGTGGGTACAAATAAGTATTCGGGTGACTTTTCAGGCAGTGCATTAAGGTATAAATCTTCACTATTACTTGGGGCAGCAATAACTTCACATTTAAATCTTGATTGTGAGATTGGTTACCATGGATTAAATGTTCAGAAAAAAGTAAATGATTACTCATTTTCCGGTGATCTTTCTCTACGTTATGTTTTTCTACCATATGAAAAGTTAACCCCTTTTTGCAGTGCAGGGGGAGGATATGATTTAAATACAAACGGTGTTGGTTTGTCCGGTACTAAATACCTGCCTAAAGTAAATGGTACATTTGGACTTGAATATATGATGAATAATAAACTGGGATTGTCAGTTTCATCGGGATTAAATTATTACTTAAATGACAACTTTGATGGAACCAAGGCAGGTACTTATAACGATTTGAGTTGGGGTATTTCCTTTGGAGTTAAATACTATTTAATAAAAACGAAACACAAATAATTTACAAATTATGAAGAAATACATTTATATTATAAGCCTGCTTTTTATAGCAACATTTATGTCCTGTGAATCGGATAAAGTAGATATACTATTTTACGGATCTATAGATGGCACAGTATTAGACTCCGAAACATATTTACCCATTCAGGGTGCTCTTATAACAACTACTCCGGCAAGTATTGCTGTACTAACAGATGCAAATGGTAAATTTACAATTCCGAAGGTAAAAGAAGGAGATGTTGCCGTAAATATCAAAAGAAAGGATTATCTAAGTAATTCTCTCACTGTAGCTATCTTCAAAAGCGAAAACACTCTTATGGATTTTCTGATTTTCAAAGATAATACTAACATTGGAACTGTATCCATTTATGACCCGGTTCCGGGAAATGGTGCTGTTGATCAGCTATTGGCAATGACATTGAAATGGAAAACAGAAGGAAATAAGGCAAGTACTGTATTGACCTATGATATTTATATTTTTGAGTCCAATTCAACTGTTCAGCAATTATTGGGGGAAAATGTTGCACTTCAGGAAGTAACAACAAGCGGACTAAAATATTCAACCACTTATTACTGGTATGTAGTAGCTAAGTATGATGGGAATAAAGTGGCTTTCAGTCCAACCTGGACTTTTAAAACACTGGCTAATTAGATCTGAATTTTCAGAAATTACTAATGATTTCCATAAAAGAGAGTTTCTTGTTTAACAAGGAACTCTCTTTTTATAAAATAATAAGAAGTCAAATCAGCAAAGGGAAAAGGAATATCTTTAATCGCAACCTTTTTCGAAATCACAACGCTCATCTGAAGTCTCAAATTCAATAGTAGCATGCTGAATACCTTTCTGTTTTAATGAATTCCGTATTTTCCCTTTTAACTCTGTTATTTTGTTTATCTCCAATAATTTATTCATAACAACATGAACTGTAAGGATATTATAATTACCATCAACTGACCATACATGTAAATCATGAATATCTTCTATCCCTTTAAATTGTTGAAGTTGCTCTGATATTTCGTCTATATTAATATCAACAGGTATTCCCTGTAAAATAATATGTAGAGTCTGTTTGATGTTTTTATATACATTCATCAGAACAAAGAGTGCAATTCCAACAGATAATATCGGATCAATAAACGGTACATTGAAAAAATAAATTAAAACAGCCCCTATCAGAATAGCAACCCAACTTAATACATCTTCAAGAAAATGAAGGGATACTACTTTTTCATTTAATGAACTTCCTTTCTTTAGTCTGAAGAAGGCTAACCCATTCACTAAAACACCCACGATTGCAAGGAAAAACATACCAACAGCCTGAGTTTTCTCAGGATGAAAAATGCGTGGGATTGCTTCAGTCAAAATAAAAATACTGCCTACTATCAAAACGATTGAATTGATAATTGCACCAAGCAACGAAAATCGTTTATACCCGTAAGAATAGGAACTGTCACTGCCTTTATTGGCTACTTTTTGAAAGTACCATGCCAGTCCAAGTGAGAGGCAATCACCTAAATCGTGTACTGCATCTGAAAGTATGGCCATACTGTTCGTAAAGAAACCTCCGGCAATTTCTAACAGGGTGAAGAATAAATTCAGAAAAAAAGCAACTTTTATATTTTTTACATCCTCGTGATGATGTTCATGTGCCATAATTTTATATTTATGAATCAAACAATTTAAGTCATAAACAGTTTGATTCTTATTTCAGTTTAAAACAATAAGTTCATAATGTATTAAAACAAATTCTTATGAGTCTGCATTGCTTTTATTTTTTGAACCATTCAATCAACGGTGTTTCATATCCTGCACCTTGCATATAATTATAAGTAGCCAGATTAAGTCCCTTTCCATAATACTCAAGATCAATCTCATTTTCTGTAGAGAATGGTATTTCATTATTGGCAAAACTTCCTGGAGTCTGTTTTATACTTTTTGCACCGACACATTCCGGATCATGTCCGGAAGGGCTATGAACAGTCATGGCATAGCGATGCCAGAATGCCGATTGTATTAGTCCATCAGCAAATAAATTACGAACAACTTCAAGTGAATCGATTGTTTCCTGAGCAGTCTCAGTGGGGAAACCATACATAAGGTAAGCATGTGTCATTATTCCGGCATTTGCAAAGTTATTCATACTTTCGCGGGCAGTTTCAATGGTAATTCCCTTGTTGATCAGTTCCAAAATTCGGGGTGAAGCTACTTCCAAACCTCCTGAAATAGCTATGCAGCCTGATTGTGCCATTAAATAACAAAGTTCAGGAGTAAATGATTTTTCAAACCGGACATTGGTCCAATAGCTTATTAAAAGTTTACGTTTTAGAATTTCTTCAGCCATCTTTCGCAACAAAACAGGAGGTGCAGCTTCATCCACGAAATGGAAGCCGGATTGTCCGGTTTGTTTCATAATACTCTCCATCTGGTTTACGATTGATTCAATGGAAGATGTTTCATACCGGTGGATATAATCCAATCTACCATCACAAAAAGTACATTTTCCCCAATAACATCCATGAGCTAACATCATTTTATTCCAGCGTCCATTGCTCCACAGTGCGTGCATTGGGTTTGTCAGTTCAATCAGATTAATGTAATTATTTTCACAAAGGCCGTCATAATCAGGTGCTCCGATTTCTGAGAAAGGTATGTTTTCAGTGCTGTCAATGTTAGAACGAATAATTTCTCCGTTTAAAGAAAGCGACAACGTTCGAATAAGTTCTCCTCCGGTAAGTAATCTAAATAAAGGCAATTCACCATCGTCAAAAAGGATATAATCGATGATGTTGAAAATGGCAGGATCCGTGAGGCTTCTTAATTCAGTATTTACATACCCTCCTCCCATACATATTTTTATTGAAGGATGCTCTTTTTTAAGCCACTGCGCACAACGTAAGGCACTATACAGATTCCCGGGGAACGGAATTGTGAATCCAATCATTTCGGGGTTACACTCTCTTATTTTCTCTTCAAAAATGTCCAGCATAAGTTTATCAATCAGTGATAATGGCTTATTCAGTTCATTCTTAAGAGGACTATATTCAGGTAAACGCAGGCATAAGGATTCGGCATACCGGATTAATTCAAAGTTAGGATCGATAGTTTGCTGAATAAAATCACAAAGATCTTTCAAAAAAATAGTACACAAATGAATTGCACGGTCATGGTTGCCAATAATTCCAAAACCCCATTCCAGGTCTTCATCAGTTGGAAGCCGTTTACTTTGTGGCCAAAAAGAACGATCGCTGAAACGTTGTGCCAGGCTGCTGTCCCTGCCACTGATAAATTGCATAACAGGTTCTATTGCTTTAATATAGAAATCTGACTGTTGAAGAATATTTTTATTTACTTTGGAAAGTTTGGCTGTTGAAGCCGCTTTTTGAAAAATAACTTCAAGTTGCATGGAGGTGAACAAGTGCTGAATGAGTTCGATACTTAAATCCATTTGTTCTACTTCTATTCCTTGTTTGCGTAAGAAACCCAACAATTGACAAGTAGCAGGATAAGGAGTATTAAGCTGGGTAAGTGGGGGTGTGACAAGCAGAATTTTCATTCGAAGTTATTTTCTGCAAATTTACTTATTTTTTTGGAAATTGAAACCATGTGTATAGTATCACAAAGAAGTCGAAGAGTGTGATTACTGATAAATATTTGTTATTCATTTACTTTACACACTTGCATCTTCTTTTCACATCAAAAAGAGCTTAATGTTTGCTGATTAAAGGAGTTACTCAATGTCAGTTATCTTGAGTCTTTTCATTTAGTTGGTAATTGAATTGAATATCCGTGACTCTATTTGTTGAATCCTTGTATTTTTAGTACTTTTGTCTTCTTATTTAGAAGTATCAGACTTTAAAATTGTACTTAATCCAAAACTTGAATTCATAACGTGATTGAAATTATTCCTGCTATCGATTTAATTGATGGTAAATGTGTTCGCCTGTCGCAGGGTGATTATGCTCAGAAAACAGTTTATAATGAAAATCCACTCGAAGTAGCGAAGATGTTTGCAGATGCAGGTATTCACCGTTTACATTTGGTAGATTTGGATGGAGCTAAAGCACACCACATTGTGAACCATAAAGTACTGGAAAAAATTACAGGCTCAACTGATTTGATAGTTGATTTTGGTGGAGGATTGAAATCGGATGAAGACTTGCGTATTGCCTTTGAATGTGGGGCAAGCATGGTAACCGGTGGAAGCATTGCTGTGAAAGATCCGGATATTTTCACCTCCTGGATAGCAAAATTTAGTGGATCGAAAATAATACTCGGAGCTGATGTGAAAGATGAGAAAATTGCTGTTGGAGGATGGTTGGAAACAACAGAACTTGACTTAATGCCATTTATTGAAAATTATATGAAGCTGGGTATCAATAAAGTGATATGTACCGATATAAGCAAAGATGGCATGTTGCAGGGTACTGCAATAGATCTTTATAAAAAGATGCTAGCTTCGCAACCCAATTTGTATCTTATTGCCAGTGGGGGTGTTAGTTCAATCAAAGATGTTGAGCTTTTACATGAAAGTTCCATTCCCGCCGTTATTATAGGGAAAGCAATTTACGAAGGAAAAATAAAATTAAAGGAATTAACCCATTTAATTCTGAATAATTAAAAATTTAAAAACGATATTCGATATTTCACAATTTGAACTTATATTTGTCACTTAGAACTTAAAACACAACGTAATTATGCTTAAAGAAATTTTATCCGTTACAGGGAAACCAGGACTTTTCAAACTTGTCTCACAAGGTAAAAACATGTTGATTGTTGAATCATTAATCGACGGAAAAAGAATCCCGGCTTATACAAAAGATAAAGTAGTGTCATTAGGTGATATTGCAATTTTCACTGAAAATGCAGAAGTCCCACTTGGACAGGTGCTAGAAAGTGTCAAAGCAAAAGAAAATGGCGGAATATGCTCTATTGATCCAAAAGCCGATAATGATAAACTTCGCAAATATATGATAGAAGTTCTTCCTGAATATGATCGTGACAGGGTTTATCCGAGTGATATCCGCAAAATGATTGCCTGGTATAACTTGTTGATTAATGCTAAAATTACTGATTTTGTTGAAGAAACAAAAGAAGAATCATCTCAGGAAGCAGTCATTGCAGACTAAATTAATATACTGAATATCTGATAAGTATGAATGTAAAATCGATTTGTGAACTCATTGAAGAAGTGGCTCCGTTGTCGTTGCAAGAAAGCTATGATAATGCAGGGCTTCTGGTTGGAGACTCACAAATGGAAATTAATTCAATTCTTATAAGCATTGATATTACGGAAGAGGTTGTTGAGGAGGCTATCTGCAAGGATTGCAACATGATAGTTTCCCATCATCCACTTATATTCAGTGGTCTAAAGCGGTTGACTGGTCAAAATGAAGTGCAACGTTGTGTGGTGAAAGCTATTAGATACAATATTGCTATTTATGCCGCCCACACTAATTTGGACAACGTGTTGGCAGGAGTAAGCGGTAAAATGGCTGAAAAGATTGGAATGAAAAACATTCAAATTCTCCAACCTAAACAAAATGTATTGCTTAAAATGGTTACCTATGTACCTCAACAGTATTCCACTGGTATTCGGCAAGCATTATTCGAAGCAGGAGCAGGGCAGATTGGAAACTATAATTCGTGCAGTTACAATGCCGAAGGTATGGGTACATTCAGGGCAAATGAAAATGCCAGACCTTTTGTAGGCAATATAGATGAATTACATTCTGAACCAGAAGTAAGGATTGAAGTTATATTACCGGATTATCTAAAATATCAGGTACTTGAAGCTATGCTAAAAGTACATCCCTATGAAGAACCAGCTTATGATTTTATTCTATTGCAAAATTCATGGAATCAAGTAGGAGCGGGGGTTGTAGGAGAACTGGAAGAAGCGGAAGACGAACTTAAGTTTCTAACACGTATTAAGGCTATCTTCCATAATCCAACCATTAAGCATACCAGCTTTTTAGGGAAAAAAATAAAACGGGTTGCTTTATGTGGTGGCTCGGGAAGTGCATTTTTGCCTGATGCCATAAACACTAAAGCAGACGTCTATATATCAGGTGATTTTAAGTATCACGAATTCTTTGACGCTGAAAAGCGTATATTGATTGCCGATATAGGACATTATGAAAGTGAACAGTTCACAAAAGAGATTTTTTTTGATATAATTACAAAAAAAATGCCTACATTTGCAGTCCAAATTTCAGACAGTAAAACCAACCCCATAAACTATTTGTAATCAATATGGCTACAGAATTAAAAGCAGAAAAAGAAATCACCGTAGAGGAAAAATTAAAAGCACTCTATGAGCTTCAAAAAGCGGTTTCTAAAATAGATGAAATAAAGATTTTGCGTGGAGAACTACCTTTAGAAGTTCAGGATTTAGAAGACGAAATTATCGGCTTAAATACCCGTATGGAAAATTTCGAAACAGAAATTGCAGAGATAGTTGCTACGATTGCAAGTAGAAAAATTGAGATTGAAGAATCCAAAATTAAAATTGCAAAATACAAAGAGCAACAAGATAATGTACGAAACAATCGTGAATACGACAATCTCTCAAAAGAAATAGAATTTCAAAGCCTAGAAATAGAACTTAGTGAAAAACGAATTCGTGAATTTACAGCCGGTCTTGAAACAAAACAAGTTGATCAAAAAACCACTGCTGAACAATTAACTGAACGTAAGCTCGACCTGGATCTAAAGAAAGGGGAACTAAATGAAATCGTTTCTGAAACTAAACAAGAAGAAGAAAAATTACGCGAACATGCTAAGGAAATTGAATCTTTGATTGAACCGCGGTTGGTCACAGCATTTAAACGTATTCGTAAGAATGCCCGCAATGGGTTAGCAGTAGTATATGTTCAACGTGATGCTTGCGGAGGTTGCTTTAACAAGATTCCGGCACAACGTCAGTTAGATATTCGTCTTCGTAAGAAAATTATCGTTTGCGAATATTGCGGACGTATATTAGTCGATCAGGAGTTGGCAGGAGTAGCTCCGGCAACAGAAGAGTAAGACATTTAATTTTATATATAAAAAGAGTTCGAATATATTTCGGACTCTTTTTTTTTGTCTCTAAATGTAGTAAACCTGTGTATATCCCGGGACAGGTTCAAATATCAAATTCTCAGTGGCCAAATATATATATAACGAATTGATTAATAGTTGTATATGGCTTGTTTCTACATTCCACTTTCCTTCTCTTTTAAGTTTTATGGCCTAAATGTATCATTTGATTGGACAAATCATTCAATTTACCATAAAATATGGTTCTCATCGTGATAATCATGTTTGACTTTTAAAAACATAAGATGTGAACAATTATGTGGGTATTTTGTAAAGTGATAGTTTTGCAGTTATCATCTTAAATATTCTGACATTACAAATATACTACTTCACATATGTAATAAAACGTACTATTCACAAAAATAATCAATCACTTTACAAAAGTATTTATAAAATTCTATATGTAAAATCACATATGTGTTTCTTATAGTTATACATTTGTATTGTTCATTACAATTAGAATCAGAACATTGTGAATTCATATTAATATACTATTGTACTGCATTTAAACAATTTATAATCAGATATATAATGTACATATTTAAAATATCTATTTAGATAAATATTTACAATAGTACAATAATGGCACATATGGAGTATAATAGTCATATGTTTTCATATATATGACTGATTATGATATAATTTAGATGTATATATATGCTATACACATTTAATTAATAAAACTGTTTAAATATTGCTTGTAGATGCTTATACCATAGAATTTAAATTTATGTATCCTTGTAAACATTCCTATTTGCCATTTATTACAAATGTAAATATACAAATGTACTAATACACAAATGTAATTGATTTGCATATGTGAATCGATTCACATATCTTTGTAAAGTAAATCGAAATGTACACTTCACATAAATACCGTGAATTATGGACGAAAAAGAACGAATTGAAAAGATTATGTTGAAGGAAGAAATGAATTCAGCAATTTTTGCAGCCGAAATCGGCATCCAGGGTTCTACACTCTCCCACATCCTAAATGGCCGAAATAATCCAAGCCTCGATGTGTTGAAGAAAATCCTGAACAGGTTCCGTACAGTGAGCTCAGACTGGCTTATTCTGGGGGTTGGATCGATGTATCGTGTAGAAAAGCAATCTCAGGCGCCCACTTTATTCGATTCTTTGGATGAAAACACCTCTAAATCAGGTATTTTAGAGCCTGATTTAGTTGAAAAAAACATACCAGCTTCGGCATTCAACCAGCAAAAAACAATGCCTCTTCAGGAGGGACCTGTACAAACTTCGTCAGAAACACCCCATTCTGCATTTATACCCTTAATTGAGCAATCTTCGAAAGAGGTTAGAAAAATTATAGTTTATTATACCGATAATACATTTCAGGAATTTCAATCGAATTGATTAATTGTTTCAATTAGATATACGAATTTTAAGTTTTAAGTCTAAGGTGTAAGTTGTCGTGGTAAGACTTTTATGTGTGAAACTTAAAATGGCACTATAAGCCTAAAAAATGCCTGATACATAAACCTGTGATCGCTGATTTTAATGCTATACGGTTTGATTACACACTGATTAACCCCAAAACTATCGTTTAAATTGATTTTAGGGCTTATTTAAGCGATTTAAAGTACGGAAAGCATATATTTGTCAAAGCCGGGATTATTTTGTAATTTTGCAGGTAATAAACTCTGTATTTCAATCCCCGTATCAATTACATCAATACCTTGATACATTAAACATTACTATCAATGAAGAAATACATGCTTGACTTAATACTGAAAGAAAACAGAGTATTAAGCGATCAATATAATCTGCTTATACTTACCTCTGATGGAAAATTGCCGGATATACTTCCGGGTCAGTTTGCCGAAGTGCGGGTTGATGGATCACCTTCTACCTTTCTTAGACGCCCGATATCCATTCATTACGTTGATTATAAGCTAAATGAACTTTGGTTGTTGATTCAAATAAAGGGAGATGGTACTAAAAGACTGGCAACTATGAAAGCCGGTGAACGCCTTAATTTGCTCTTTCCGCTCGGAAATAGCTTTAATGATCCTTCTGACATGGATGCCAATGTGCTTTTGGTAGGTGGTGGTTGTGGCGTGGCCCCTTTGCTATACCTGGGCGCGCACCTGAAAAATAAAGGCTACAAGGTTAATTTTCTGCTTGGTGCCCGAACCAAAGTTGATTTAATGGAGCTTTGTGAATATGAGCGATTCGGGAATGTATACACCACTACCGAAGATGGTTCACATGGTGAACGTGGTTTTGTGACACAACATTCGGTTTTAAAAGATGCACCGTTCGATCATTATTATACCTGTGGACCTACACCCATGATGAAAGCTGTCGCTCGCCAAGCTTTGAAGACAAAGGCAAATTGTGAAGTGTCACTAGAAAATACCATGGCCTGCGGAATCGGAGCTTGTTTATGTTGTGTCACGGATACAACAGATGGGCATGTTTGTGTATGTACGGAAGGACCTGTTTTTAATATTACAAAGCTGAAATGGCAAATTTAAACATCAATATTGGCAAATTACAACTGAAAAACCCAGTGATGACAGCATCCGGTACATTCGGTTATGGATCAGAGTATTCAGACTTTATAGATATCTCAAGAATAGGCGGTATAATTGTGAAAGGTACTACCATTCGCGCACGCCAGGGGAACCCTTATCCACGTATGGCAGAGACCTGTTCAGGTATGTTAAACGCTGTGGGACTGCAAAATAAGGGTGTCGACTATTTTATCAACCACATTTATCCAACTGTGAAGGACATCGATACAAATATAATTGTGAATGTATCAGGATCTACCATTGAAGAGTATGTTGAGACAGCTGAAAAGCTAAATTCACTCGTAAATATCCCTGCAATCGAGTTAAATATCTCATGTCCGAACGTAAAAGAAGGTGGAATGGCCTTTGGAACGAATTGTTTATCTGCTGCTCAAGTAGTTAGAGAAGTGCGAAGAGCCTATAAAAAAGAACTTATAGTTAAGCTTTCGCCAAATGTTACCGATATTTCAGAGATTGCACTGGCTGTTGAAGCAGAAGGTGCTGATTCGGTTTCGTTAATAAACACCTTGTTGGGAATGGCAATAGATGCAGAAAAAAGAAAGCCTGTTTTATCAACAATAACAGGTGGTCTTTCGGGACCAGCTGTTAAACCTATTGCATTACGAATGGTCTGGCAAGTTGCCCAAGCTGTCAGGATACCGGTGATTGGATTGGGTGGAATTATGAATGCAGCTGATGCAATTGAGTTCATGCTTGCCGGTGCATCGGCTATTCAAATCGGTACAGCTAACTTTATTGATCCAACTGTTACCATTAAAGTGATTGATGGTATTAATGATTACCTGGATCGTCATAAATTTAAATCAGTGACTGATATTATTGGTGCATTAGGTGATATTTGAAAGCTTTTCTTTTTAAATTGATTAATTGATCAGGATGAACGGTTATAATCCATTCACGGGAAACAGAGAAGTAAATAAGCTATTTGTTGGGTTATTTCAAACTTAAAACAGTTTTGTATATAAAAAAAGAGGGTGCTCCATATAGTTGGGCACCCTCCGTTTTTATATTATAAATTACCTACACTATTTATTTTTGTGTCAATAATTCTTCGTTGCTGTTGTTTATGGATAAATTTAAAACAACCAAATACTTTCTGTATTGATTATCTGATAAAATGTATTTTGCATTTCCTACATTGAATAACAAAGCTTTATCAACTGCTGCTTCATTATCAGATTTTAATGCTGATCTCATTTTGTTCTCAGTTAATTCAAATACATACTTTAACTGGTCTGCCTGTGAATCGTCTACATTCAGATAACGAACTAATGCGTTAAAAGTAGGTTCATTATTTAATTTGTAAACAGCTTTGTAATTACTGGGATTCATTGCAAACGCGCTTGTTGCAAAAGCAAC